>Ga0209337_1002619_pt1 | contig 12920 bp, 18 predicted proteins | sample LinPmetageLP53_FD_184044 | JGI IMG/M metagenome (GOLD analysis project Ga0209337, IMG submission 184044) | Marine viral communities from the Pacific Ocean - LP-53 (SPAdes) (version 2) | ecosystem: Environmental > Aquatic > Marine > Oceanic | place: Pacific Ocean | collected 2010-02-08 | reverse complement strand
AGATACAGGGGGTTGGTATGCAATTAGCTGACCAGATGGCAACGATGCCTGATGCGGGAATGGTTCCAGCAACCGCGAATCAAATACAAACAATGGCTATGGGTGGTGCCGTTACTGCAAAAAAGTTTGAAGAGGGCGGCGGTACTAGCACTGCTCAATCTATAAGAGAAGGGTTTGTAAGTAACCTTCCAATAATCGCACAAATTAATGCTTTAAAAGATGTAAGAGAAGCTGAAGGTTTAGAAAAATTAGTAGAAGGGTTAGATGTACTTCCTGTTAATCCTGTAAAATTATTGAGAAATATAAAAGCGCGTAAAGAACTTAGAGCAGAACGTAAAGCAGAAGAACAAGCAGATAGAGAAAGAGAAGAAGCTATGGTTTTTGGTCCTCAGTCAAGGGCTAACGGTGGCCCAATTACAGCGCAACGGTTCCAAGATGGTTCACAAAGCGGCATAGAGAATTACGATCCTGAACTAGATGTAGATTTTATTGCTCAACAAGAAGCATTTGAAGAACTGCTAGAACTAAATGGATTAGTAGATAAAGGCGTAATAAGTGAGGCTCGGGCAGAAAACGATAGACAACTTTTAATGAGAGTACTGCAGCCTGGAAGAACGGTTAGTGATCTCGATAGAAAAAACTTGAAAAGATCTTCTGGAAAAAAAGCTAACGGTGGCCCAATAACTTCTGAACGCCTTAATCAACTTAGACGCCGTTGAGTACACCACTAGAGCAATTACGAAGTGTAGACCTTTCGCATCTTTCTAAAGAGGAAGCGAAAGAGTTTACAGTATTATTAGAAGAATTAGAAAAGCGTGAAAAGCGTGAAGATTCTATGGCTTCGTTTTACGATTTCGTTAAAGCGATATGGCCTGAGTTTATTGCAGGTGCGCATCATAAAAAGATGGCAGAGGCTTTCGATAAGATAGCTAGTGGTGAATCTAAACGTCTAATAATTAATATGCCTCCGCGACATACGAAATCCGAGTTCGCGTCGTATTTATTCCCCGCCTATCTATTAGGTAAGCGTCCTAAATTAAAAATCATTGAAGCAACCCACACCGCTGACCTTGCGATTAATTTCGGTCGTAGAGTTCGTGACTTATTAGAAAGCGAAGAATACGCAGAGATATTTCCTGCTACTGAATTAAAGGCCGATTCACGAAGCGCGGGTAAATGGAGTACGTCTCAGGGCGGTCAGTATTATGCGGCGGGTATTGGTGGTGCACTCGCGGGACGTGGTGCTGATTTATGTATTATTGATGACCCTCATTCTGAGCAGGATGCGTTTTCTGATAAAGCGTTAGAGGAGGCTTACGAATGGTATCAAACTGGGCCTCGTCAGCGTTTGCAGCCAGGAGGGGCGATAGTTATCGTAATGACTCGTTGGGGAAAGAAAGACGTAACGGGTAAGTTATTAAAAAAGATGACGGAACAAAAGGGCGGCGATAAGTGGGAGTTAATTGAATTCCCAGCTATATTACCGTCAGGTAAACCGTTATGGCCTGAATTTTGGCCGATAGAAGAATTAGAAGCGACTAAAGCGTCGATTCCCCCGTCTAAATGGGCAGCGCAATATATGCAGCGGCCTACGGGCGAGGGTATATCTATCGTTCCGAAAGAGTGGATTAAGCGATGGCCTAACGATGACCCTCCTTCGTGTGATTATTTAATACAAAGTTACGATACAGCGTTTTTAAAATCAGAAAGAGCTGACTATAGTGCGATAACAACGTGGGGTGTTTTCTATCCGGAGGGTAAAATCAACGATGAGATGTACTCTGGTAAGGACGCGCACCTAGTTTTATTAGATTGTGTTAAAGAACGGTTAGATTTCCCTGAATTAAAGCGCGAAGCGATGCGGTTATACGAGTATTGGGAGCCTGATTCAGTAATTATTGAAACGAAAGCATCAGGGATACCGTTAACACAAGAGTTAAGGCGGCAAGGTATTCCAATAAATACCTTTTCACCGAGCAAAGGTCAGGATAAAATCGCTAGATTGAATACAGTAAGCGCGATTTTCCAAGAAGGTCGCGTTTGGGTTCCTGAAACTAATTGGGGACAGGAATTAGTAGACGAAATTGCGGATTTTCCTAACGGAGAGAACGATGATTGCGTCGATGCTACGACATTAGCGTTAATGCGCTTTAGAAATGGCGGGTTTTTACGATTAGACGGCGATTATGCCGAAGAAGAAGAGTATTATCCTAAAATAAGGGCATATTACTAATTTACCGTTCCGAAAAATAAGAGTATCGTGGCGAACCATGGCTGAAATACAAATTCCAGAAGAATATGAAGGCGAAGAAGAGATAGAAATCCTTTTTGACGAGGATGATAATCTTGTAGACCCTTCTTTAATGGATTCAGACCAACAAACTGAATTTAATGACAATCTCGCAGAGTTTTTAGACTCGTCTACGCTATCAGAGATTTCGTCACAGGTACTTACGAACTTCCAAAACGATTTAGACTCCAGAGAAGACTGGTACGAAACTTTTAAAGACGGATTAGAACTTTTAGGTATTCAAAACGACCCTAGAAGCGAACCCTTTGAAGGAGCTAGTGGTGTATATCACCCGTTACTAGCTGAAGCGGTAACTCATTTCCAAGCTCAAGCCTATAAAGAACTACTTCCTGCAAACGGCCCAGTAGATACGAAAGTTATGGGCGCGTCTAGTGATCCTAAAGCGATGCAAGCTAATCGCGTAAAGGATTTCATGAATTACCAGCTGTTATATAAAATGGAAGAATACGATCCAGAAATGGATCAGATGTTGTTCTTTTTACCTCTCGCTGGTTCTGCGTTTAAAAAATGTTATTTTGATCCTGCGATAGGACGGATAGTTTCTCGTTTTATTAAAGCAGAAGATCTAGTTGTTCCGTATAGTGCTACAGATTTACATACGTCTCCCCGTATAACTCATCGTATGTCGATGACTGAAAACGATTTGCTTAAATTACAGTTAAGTGGTTTTTATATAGATACGGATATGAATACTCCGATGTACGGCGGGGATAATGATTCTGTTCAATCTAAAATAGATGAGATTGACGGTGTTACAAGAACAGGTGATCAACACGATTTTACATTACTTGAATGTCATACCGAATTAGATATTGAAGGTTTTGAACATACGGATAGCGAAGGTGAACCAACAGGTTTAGCGTTGCCGTATATCGTTACAGTATGTAAAGATACTAACGATGTATTAGCTATTAGACGTAATTACGTTGAAACAGACCCAATGCGTAAGAAAGTTGAATACTTTACGCATTTTAAATTCCTTCCAGGATTAGGGTTTTATGGCTTTGGTTTAATCCATATGATTGGCGGCGTAACTAAATCAGCTACTGCGATTTTAAGACAGTTAATTGATGCAGGAACATTAGCTAATTTACCAGCTGGTTTTAAAGCTCGCGGATTAAATATCCAAAGATCAGATGATCCTGTACAGCCAGGAGAATGGAGAGACGTTGATACTCCAGGAGGAACTATTCGTGACGCCTTTATGCCGTTACCGTATAAAGAGCCAAGCCCTACGTTAGCAAATTTATTAGGATTACTTGTTGAATCTGGTCAGCGTTTTGCTTCTGTTATGGAACAAAATACTGGAGACGGTAATAGCGAAGCTCCTGTAGGAACTACCGTTGCTCTTTTAGAGAAAGGCCAGAAGGTTATTTCTTCTATTCATAAACGTATGCATTACGCACAACGTACTGAATTTAAGATTTTAAAGAGATTGTTCGGTGAGTATTTACCTCCTGAATACCCTTACCAAGTACAAGGTGCACAGCAAACAGTATTTGCGGAAGACTTTAACAATAGTGTTGACGTTATCCCTGTATGTGACCCTAATATCTTTAGTACGACTCAACGTATTATTTTAGCGCAAACTCAGCTGCAAATGGCACAAAGCGCACCGCAGTTACACAATATGAAAGAAGCCTTTCGTAAAATGTATATTGCGTTAAATATTAAAGATATTGACGATATTCTAATTCCAGATATCCCTCCTGCTCCTAAAGATCCTGTTCAAGAGAATATGGATGCCGCGATGGGGATGCCGTTAAAAGCGTTTATACAACAAAATCATGATGCGCATATACAAGCGCATATGGCGTTTATGCAGAGTCCTCAGATTCAGCAAAACCCACAAGCGATGGCTGCGTTACAAGCGCATATTCAAGAACATATTGCTTTGAAGTATCGTATACAAGTAGAAGAGATGCTGGCTCAACAGGGTATTCAATTACCACAAGCTGGCCCAGACGGTCAGATGCCTCAGCTTCCTCCCGAAGCAGAAAGCCAGATTGCTATAGCCGCAGCTCAAGCTACGCAACAAATTACTGGTCAAGAACAAGCATTAGCTCAAGCGATGGCAGCACAGCAACAAGATCCTGCGCGTGAGATGTTCGATGCACAAATGGATCTAGAACTTGAGAAACTCAAGCAACGTGATAGAGATGCTGAGCGTAAAGCACAGCTTGAAAGAGAACGTATTGAATCTCAAGAACAGCAAACAGATATAAGAGTAGCTTCTGAGTTACAACAAGCAGAAATGCGAGATGATCGTGAAGTAGATTCTAATTTAACAGACATTGCGAAGATAGTTCGCGAATCAAGGGAACAAGACTAAATGCCACATCTAATCAGCAATATTCCTCACTTTAATTGCTGGGTTAGAAAAGAATATACACACAATCACTTAAAATACCATGGCGAGTATTTACACGCTATAGCAATTGCGGTAAACACTATCCCTGATAGATGTTTATCTTTCCAAGTCGTATTTACTGGATACGAAATGGACGAAGAAGAAGATTCTGAAAATCTTCACGGTGGAGCGATGTGGGCTAGGATGCCGATAACCGCTTTAGTTGCAGATGCAGTTCTTGATGAAATGCCAGAACCTATGGCGACTCATTTAGCGCAACCTTGGGATTGTAGTTCCCGAGACCATGAAGCCATTGTTATGGATCGCGTATCTTCTAGTCCTTGGTTATGTAAGATAGATAATGAGTTTCATACGGGTAAGTATTTGTTTACCGTTGATTATACAGGTAATGATATTGCTGATGATCCTGCACAACATAAGCAGAATCATGTAATTCAGCTAACGGATGCTGGGAAATGGACGGGTAATATTATAGCGTTACCTAATAATCGTGTAAGAGCGACTAATCCAGCATTATGGGAAACAGGTTCGGGAGCACCGGACTTTTACCCTAGCCAGCACGTCCATAGTGCTGAATGTGACGATAGCTATATGGATCCGAATATTACGTTTAATAATTTATACTCTGAAGGAGAATAAAATGCCTGGAAAAAAAGCAAACAAAAAGATGCCTAAGAAGATGATGAATGGTGGAAAATCTTCTAAGAAAATGCCTATGATGAAAAGAGGCGGGGCAACAGGAAAGAAAAAGAAATGAGAAATTTTCGATCTACGGAGATGCCTTACCCATCTCCTAGTAATAAACAGGCTGCAAAAACTATGCCTTCTATACCAGAGCCTTCTAACGAAGGTTTTGCTAAGGCTACGGAGCTTAAAGAAAAGACCGTAAACCTTGAAGGAAAGAAAGTAAGAACAAAAGGTACTGGTGCAGCTACTAAAGGTTTGGATTTTACTAGCTACATTAACTAATGGATTTTTTAAAATATTCGGAGCATTTACTCCGCAAATTACGTGAGAGACAAGCGGATCTCACGCATACACTCGCCACTGGTGGCGCACAAGACTTTGTTCAGTACCAACGAATAGTTGGTGAGATTTCGGGGCTTAATTTTGCTGAACAAGAGATAACTGCCCTGCATGGAAGGATGGAAGATGTCGAAGACGACTGATGAAGTAGATCTAAGTAGCATAGGTGCTACCCCAAACAGAGTTTTAAATTTTGGTTCTGATACGCCTTTAGAACCTAAAAAGGAAGCAATAACTCCTGAGAATTTAGAATCTCATGCGGATAAACTACCGAACCCTACGGGTTATCGTATGTTAATCCTCCCGTTTACTCCTCCGGAGAAAACAAAAGGCGGCATTATGTTAGCTAAACAAACTCTTGATAAAGAGCGGATAGCTACTGTAGTTGGGCTTGTTGTAAGAAAAGGCCCAGATGCTTATTCCGATACAAATAAATTTCCTGAAGGCCCGTGGTGTGAAGAGGGTGATTGGGTAATATTTGGTCGCTACGCAGGAGCAAGATTTAACATTGACGGGGGCGATATGCGTCTTTTAAACGATGATGAAATCTTAGCTACTGTAAACAATCCAGAAGATATTCTGCAATAAGGTGATATAAAATGTCTGAGTCTCAAGAAATTGAACTTATACTTCCAGATGAAGAAGTAGATCCACGGGAAGCTGATGTATTACAGGAGTCTTCTCAAGACTTCGATATGTCTGCACCTGAAGAAAGCAACACTGATGAGTTAGAGGATTATAGCGACGGTGTTCAAAAGCGTATTGATAAACTAACTTATCGTATGCGGGAAGCTGAACGTCAGAGAGAAGAAGCAGTTGAATTCGCTAAGAAGTTATCTGAGCATAACAACTCACTACAAAGTAAGTTGCAATCTTCTGATACTACATTAGTTAACGAATACGCACAAAGAATTGACTCTGATAAAGAACGCGCTCGTCGCGCTTTAGTTGAAGCTCAACAGTTAGGCGATGCTGAAGCAATATCATTAGCTACAGAAGCAGTTGCTAAAACTTCTTATGAAGCGCAAAATGCCCAAAGATTAATAGCACAGCAGAAAAACAGACCTCAACAGTCTCAACCTGCTGCGCCACAGCAAAGAAATTTGCAACCAGCTGCTCCTGACCGCGCTGCAGAAGCGTGGGCAGAAAAGAACAGTTGGTTTGGTGACGACGAAGGCATGACGTATGCTGCTATGGGTGTTCACCAAAAATTAATAAAGGAAGGGGTTCCTCCTAGTTCTACTCATTATTATCAACGAGTAGATTCTGAAATGAGAAACCTCTTTCCACAAAAGTTCGCCGATGAGACGAAAAACGTGCAATCTGCTGTAGCAGGAGCCAGCCGTGGTGCTGGAGCTGTTAAAAAAGGAGCACGCAGTGTTAAACTCACACCATCACAGATAGCAATAGCTAAACGTATTGGTGTGCCTCTTGAAGAGTACGCAAAATTTGTATAGGAGATGAAAATGACAGATCGCACCTCCAGATCTGCTGAAACACGGGATAAAACAACCCGCCGCAAACCTTGGCAACCGCCTTCAATGCTAGACGCCCCTGATGCCCCTGCAGGCTATAAACACAGATGGGTTCGTGCAGAAGTTCGTGGGCACGATGATCGCGCAAATATGTCTAAACGTATTCGCGAAGGATTCGAGCCAGTAAGAGCAGAAGATCATCCTGATTTTGACGCTCCTACTATTGACGACGGACGGCACGCTGGCGTGATTGGTGTAGGTGGCCTAATTCTCGCAAAAATACCTGACGAGACTGTAGATGAGCGGAACGCATATTTCAACGGAAAAACTGCTGACCAACTCTATGGTGTTGACAATGATTTGCTGCGGGATAGTGACCCTCGTATGCCACTAAGAAAAAGTGATATTCGCAGGGACTCTAAAGTAGAGTTCGGTAGTCGTAAACCGGCTGCTGATTAAATTTCATCATTTTCCTTAAAGGATTAAATCATGGCTAATACTGATGCCCCTAACGGGTTCACCCCAGCCTACCATCTTTACGGTGGTACGATACGTCCCCAGAAATTGCGTATTGCAAGTGCAACGAATGCTTCCATCTTCACTGGAGATGTAGTTATTCTTTCTTCTGGGTATGTTGTACAAGGCACTGCCACAGGCGCTCCATGTGGAGTTTTTGCTGGCGTTTTTTACACTGCCACTGACGGCACACCTACTTACTCTAATATGTGGACAGCCAGCGTAGCTACGCTAGGTTCTGCAGATGCAGAGGCGTATGTGTATACCGACCCAGCTATCGTGTATGAAGCACAATTTACTGCGGGTACTCCTGCTGTAAGTTTCATTGGTAGTAAGTATACTATCACCACAACTGCTGGTAGCACCAACAATGGACGTTCCAAAGAAGGTGTAACAGCGACTACTAGCAGCGGCATTGCGTTGTTGAATAGGTTTGTGGATTCGCCAAGTAATTCAATCGGTGCTAACGCCCGTGGTTACTTTTCATTCCCAACCAACATATTCGCTGTTTAAGGAGAGTAACTAATGGCTATTAATAGAGCGCAACTCGTAAAAGAGCTTGTTCCTGGCCTTCACGCTCTCTTTGGTTTAGAGTATGAACGCTATGCACCAGAGCATGAAGAAATCTTCGATACGGAGACTTCTGAAAGAGCCTTCGAAGAAGAAGTAATGCTTACTGGTTTCGGTGAAGCCCCTGTAAAGTTTGAAGGTTCTGGCGTATCTTATGATACTGCTCAAGAGTCTTTTACTGCACGGTACTCGCATGAAACTATCGCATTGGCTTTCTCTTTAACTGAAGAAGCTATCGAAGATAACTTGTACGACACTTTGTCCTCGCGTTATACACGAGCACTTGCTCGTTCTATGATGCAAACTAAGCAGATTAAAGCAGCTAACGTATTGAACAATGCGTTTAGTAGCTCTTTTCTAGGCGGTGACGGCAAAGAACTATGTGCAACGGATCACCCAACGGTTGGTAATCAAGATCAAAGCAATGAACTGTCAACGGCAGCAGATTTGAATGAGACTTCATTAGAACAAGCGTTGATTGATATTGCAGCTTTCGAAGATGAGCGTGGTTTAAAGATCAATGCTCAAGCCCGTAAGTTGATTATCCCATCTGCTCTGCAATTCGTTGCAGACCGTCTACTGGAAACTCCAGGACGCGTAGGTACTGCGGATAACGATATCAATGCTCTCCGCAATATGGGTATGGTTCCTGAAGGATATACGGTTAATCATTATCTAACAGATACTGATGCCTTCTTCCTGAAGACTGACGTGCCTAACGGTCTGAAGCATTTTGTACGATCTCCTGTATCAACTAACATGGAAGGTGACTTCGAAACCGGAAATGTTCGTTATAAAGCAAGAGAACGCTACAGCTTCGGCTTTAGTGATTGGCGTGGTATTTTCGGTTCTCCTGGAGCCGCATAATCCTGCTGATATGCTAAAAAAAGAGAGGGGCACTTGTTGCCCCTTTTCTTTTTCTGGAGTATAACACTCCTATCCCTGACAGGTACATCCCGTATCTGACACTAGCCACGACAGGAGATTATCATGGCGAATACTACTTTTACAGGACCAGTTCGTTCCGAAGGCGGCTTTCAAGTTGTCTCTAAAAATGCAACAACAGGTGCTATTACAACGGTAGCAAATACAGCTTCAACAGGTATTGTTACTAACAAATTTGTAAAACACGTTGGCTTTGCAACAGGTGTTACTGTAAACAGCACTGCTGGCGATAGCCCTACTATTGGTGAGTTTACTCAGCCTGCAAACACAATCATTACTGACATTAAGATCTTTTGTGATGTTGCTCCAGTTATTGGAGAAGGTGATATTGGTTACGAAGTTGGTACATCTTCTTCTGGTGCACAAATTGTTGCAGCTCAGACAGACGAAATCTTAGATGCTGGTACAACTGTTGTTGTACACAACGTAACGATTACTGCTCTAGTTCTTCAAACACAGGATGGCACAACAGCCCCAGCTTCTGTTCAATATACAGATACCGAAAGAACTATCTTCTGCAACATCACTAATACAGTTGATGCTACAACAGCAGGATCGTTTACGTTCATTATTGAATACGTTCAAATCGCGTAATTAATCTGATAGGGGCTTCGGCCCCTGTTCTCATATAGGAGAGATTTATGGGCGTACAATCAGATGTAATTGCAGTCACCATTACTGCAGATACGCTTGCAGCAGACGACGATGGCATTTCAGTTTCGGCGCAAGTAGCGAATAATGCGGCGTTAGTTATAGGCGGTGCACTTGCTAGTGGAGGTGCAGTTGCTTTAAGTAATGCTAGAAAAGTAACAATTACGTCTGGTGGCGATGATGATGAAATTTCATTCACTATCGTAGGCACCGACATTAATGGTACTGCGCAGACAGAGGCACTTACTGGAGCTAATGCAGGTGTTGCTACAAGTGCAGCATTCTTCCTTACGATTGCAAGTATAACCGCTGTAGGGGATCCTGCTGGAACTGTTAAAGCAGGTATTAGTGGTGACTCTTCAGATATCGTTTTTCTAGGTAGAGCTAGATTAAAAGGCGTGTTTTTAACAAGTACCGCTACCGCAGGATCAGTAGACTTTTTAACTACTTCAACTGCAGGGACAAGCCTATTTAAAATAAGTTCTGTTGCTTCTGCTACAGCAACAAGAGACGTAGTTATTCCAGATGAAGGTGTTTTGTTTAAAGAAGGAATCTATATTCAATACACGGTTTCTACTTTTCTAACTTTAACTATGTTCCACGCATAATGGCAACATCAGGCACACGAACATTTAGTTTAACTGCTGTTGATGCGATAGAAGAAGCGTATGAACTCGCTGGCTTAGAATATCGTACTGGTTACGACGGAGTAACTGCTAGAAGATCTATGAATATAATGTTCGCAGATTGGTCTAACAGGGGTATCCAAATATGGGAAGTAGAACAAGTTTCTTTAGATTTAGTTGAAGGAACGACTTCTTACGACTTAAACCAGTACGATATTGATGTTTTAGATGCGGTTATTAGGCGTACAACTAACGGTATCCAAACAGATTTCCAGATTGATCGTATTGATCGTGGAGAATATTTAGATATTCCTAATAAAGAAACTAAAGCTAGAGTAACTCAGTATTACCTTGAAAGAACAATAACTCCTAAGTTATATGTTTGGCCAGCACCTGAAAATTCTACAGATACCTTAATTTCTTATCGTTGGAAAAGAATTCAAGATGTAAACGCTGGGGCAGAAGATATTGATATACCTAGTCGGTTTATGCCTTGTTTAGTTACCGGATTAGCTTTTAATCTTGCGTTAAAGAAAAATCCAGAAAAAGCTGGGTTATTACAACCTCTTTATGAACAAAACTTAGTTAATGCTATTAAGTATGACGATGACGGTTCTTTGCATTTAGTGCCAAGACGGACATATGTCTAATGGCTTTTGCGCAAGGAAAACATTCATACGGAGTATGTGACCGATGTGGTTTTCGTGTGCGTTATACAAAAATGCAAATGGAATGGACAGGGTTTAAAGTTTGTTCTGAATGTTACGAGCCAAAACATCCTCAATTAGAACCTCCGCACAAAGTTAGTGATCCAGAAGGTTTAAGACAAGCTAGGCCGGAAGCACCTTTGCCTCAAGCACAATTAGGTGTTGTTTTCGCTTTCGGGCCAAGTAATACAACGGTTAGTGGGGTTAATGTAGGTGGACAACCTTTATCTACTCTTTTAGACCCGATAGGTAGTCAATTTGAAGGTGTTTCTGGAGAATCTGAACTAGGTGAAATAACAGTGGTAATAACATGAGTTTTACATTAGCTACGCTTAAATCAACAGTTCAAGATTATATGGAAACTGCAGAAACAACTTTTGTTTCTGAATTAGATACTTTTATCCAGGAAGCTGAAGAGCGTATTTTAAAAACAGTAGAACTTCCTGTCTTTAGAAAAAACGTCACCGGAACATCTTCTGAAAGTAATACTTACTTATCTACCCCCGATGATTTTTTAGCTCCGTACAGTCTTGCCGTAATTTCTAGTAACGTCTATACCTATTTATTATTAAAGCACGTTTCATTTATTAGGGATTTTAATCCTAACCCTGCGACAACAGGTCTTCCAAAATATTACGCTCAGTTTGATAATACTACTTTCGTATTAGCTCCAACGCCTGATTCATCATATTCGTTTGAACTTCATTATAAGTATCGTCCTGCTTCGTTAACAACAACAAGTGGGTCTGCAACAACGTGGCTTTCTGATAATGGCCCAGATGCTTTACTATATGGAACATTAGTTGAAGCAGCTACTTTTCTTAAAATACCTGAAGAAACAGCTCAGTATGAACAAAGGTTTATACAAGCAATAAACGGATTAAAGAATTTGGGCCAAGGATATGGCGCAATAGACGAATATCGTTATGATATTGCGAAAGGACAGTAACGTATGTTTTTTGAAGCTCCGAAGTTAGAAGTAGGCAACGTATTAGTAGCGACTACGAACAATAAAGGGCATGACCCTGAGTTTTGGGCACAAACGATAGCTGATAGAATTGTAAGTGTTGGGGGTAATTGTCATCCTGTTATTGCCCAACAAGCAGAAGAATTTAAAGAAGCAGTTAAAGCTACGACTTTACACTATATTAAAGAAGCAATTAAAAGCGATAGGACTACCCTTACCGCTGAATTTGAACGTCAAGGCCATAAGGATATGGCTGATATAATTAGGAGGCTGTAATGGCTATCACAACCGCGTTATGCACAAGTTTTAAAGTTGAAATTTTAAAAGGTGTTCATAATTTCACCGCTGCTGGTGACCAGTATAAACTTGCTTTGTATACCAGTTCCGCATCTTTAGGTGCTGCAACAACTGCTTATACGAGTTCTAATGAAACTAGTGGTACAAACTACACTGCAAAAGGTGCGTTTTTAACGTCTATAACCCCTGTTGCAAGTGGTACGACTGCTCTTTGTGATTTTGCAGATCTTACATTTTCGAATGTTACGATTACCGCAAGAGGAGCATTGATTTACGGTGAGGCTTTATCTGGAGATCCTAGCGTATGTGCTTTAGATTTCGGAGGAGATAAAACTTCTACCGCTGGTGACTTTACTATCCAGTTTCCTACCGCTGACGCATCCAACGCGATCATTCGCATCGCATAGGGCATAACGTGTGGCAGCTATTAGCGGATGGGGCAGAGGTACTTGGGGCGA
>Ga0209337_1002618_pt1 | contig 12921 bp, 29 predicted proteins | sample LinPmetageLP53_FD_184044 | JGI IMG/M metagenome (GOLD analysis project Ga0209337, IMG submission 184044) | Marine viral communities from the Pacific Ocean - LP-53 (SPAdes) (version 2) | ecosystem: Environmental > Aquatic > Marine > Oceanic | place: Pacific Ocean | collected 2010-02-08 | reverse complement strand
ACTTTAACAGATGACGAATTATCAGGGGTTACCAAATCACTAGAGGCTCATAACAACTCAAAGCCTCAAGAGATTGATAATCCTGATTACATTCCGTCTGACGGGGCTGAATTTATTAATGATCCCGATGATGATAATCTATCGATTGCTAATCCTGATTTTGTGGAGGCAGTCGGAGAACCAAAGATTGCTAATCCTGATTTGATCGATGACGAAAATGCTTATTTAACCTTTGTTTTTTCTGAATGCTTTAAATCATACCAAAAGCAATTTGAATTAGATGCCTAAAGGAACATGGTGGCAAAGACCCGGCAAAAGAGATGGGTCAAGAATTATTATGACAGACTTAATAAAAAAACTAATTGAAAAACATTTAGTTAAAGGGTGGGGAAAAAGACAATTGCTTAAACTTGGAATTGCGATTGCTCCAGTCTTAGCTGTAACACAAGAGCAAATAGATTCAACTGTCGCTGTAATTATTGCAGGGGCTTTAATGTTGATAGAAATTTGCTTTTCTAAATTAAACGCAAATAAACTAAAAAATGAAAAATAAATTAATATTATTATTAGCATCATGTGCTTGTATTTTTTTGACTAATTGTAATTCTATTAAAAGCCCATTCCTTGAAATTTCTCCAATTAGCGGAGAAAGAAAAATTGGCATTGGTATAGAAGGCACTCTTTTAGGCAAGACTGTAGGCACTGGAGCATGGATTAACGAGTAATTAAAATGTTTAGAGCGTTTAAAAAGTTTATTAGAAGACTAATTAAGCGCTCTAAAGCTCCCCCCAAAATTACAGAATTAAAATTAAATTTTGATTCTAGAACAAATAAAAATCTAAAAACTTTAAATCCTAAAGCCCAAATAGAATTTATTAAATTAATGCACATAGCATTAAAAATTGCTAAAATCTATGGAATAGAAATAAAAATTATTTCCGGGCATAGGACATATGCGGAGCAACAAAAAATTTATGATCAAGGAAGAAAAACTTCTGGTCTAATCGTGACCAAAGCTAGACCCGGTTACAGTCGGCATAATTTTGGATTAGCTGCAGACTTTGCTTGCTTTAGGAAAGGTAAATATTTAGATGCTATTGATCCTAATTTTACTAAAAAAATATACAAAGGAATTTATAATAATGCTGAAGCCGATGGTTTAAAAATTGAATGGGGGGGTAATTGGAAATCATTTACAGATTATCCACATTTTGAGTATAAAACTTTTCTTTCTCTTGCTCAAATGAGAATTTTAAAACAAAAAAACAAAGCAATTATTTAATGAATTTACCAATTATTGAAGCTTTAAGCGGAGTTCTAGCTGCCGTTGCCGCTTATTTTTCTATTAAAGCTAAAAAAGAGGCAGGAGAAGCTAATAATGCTGTTAATCATACTGATAAAGATAAACCCCGATTATATGACTTAGCTCTTTCAAATTATGAAGGTGTTGCAAGAATTAAAGAAAGGCAAAAATCTATAGAAAAGACTGTTGATAAATTAGAACAAAATCAAGGTCTTATGGTAGGAAAATTAAATGATCATGATAAGACATTAAAAGAGCATTCAACAATTTTATCAAAAATAACCAAGGGGGAATAAATGTGGACTTCATGCCTATTTGTTACAGATACACATGGTGAATTAATAGATGAAGATTATAGAAGTTATGTTTTAAAATGGATTAAAGATAATAAACCAAAAAGAATTTTTCATTTAGGTGATATTTTTGATTTAAAAAGCATTCGTAAAGGGGCAAGTGCTGAAGAAAGAAGCCACAGTTTAAGTTGTGACATAAAATCTGGTTTATCTTTTATTAGGCAATTACAAGAAGCTTCACCAAAATCAAATCTTGAAGCCATAACATGGGGCAATCATGATTACAGGCTTTTTTCAATGGCTGAAAGCCATCAGGAGGGGCTGGAATATGATTATGCTAGAATGCTAGTAAAAGAAATTAAAAAAACGTGTAAACAAATTAAATGCAAAGAAAGAGACTATGACGTTGAAAGAGGTTGGTATGAAATTGCACCGGGGAGATTAATTGGTCATGGCTATGCTTCAACTATTGCTCCAGCTAGGACGGCTTGCCAACATTGGGGGTCAACAATTACAGGGCATGTGCATAGATTTGATACTTTTGTAAATGATGATTTAGGAAGGAATGAAAGCTATGTAATTGCTGCAGGTTGCCAAATAGCTCAAGACTATAATAGAACTCATAGAAGGAGGCTTTCACATTCTGTTGGCTTTGGGTGGGGAATGGTTAATAAAAAAACTGGAGATTGGTTGATTTGGTTTATTAAAAGAACAAAAGACGGCACATGGCTAGATCCTCAAAATCTGAAATAACTGATATAGATCAAATAGCGGCTAAATTTGCCCAGATAATGGGCGCCCCTAAAAAGACGCTAAGGCCTCCGAATAGCGTTACAGTCGCTGAATACGCTAAATTTGCCCAAATAACAGATAAAACTGCGGGCGCTTGGTTGAGAAAATTATTTAATGAGGGCAAATGCTCTAGAATAAGATGCGGAAATGCCTTTTATTATAATTTAAATGAATAAATTACCTAGCTCTAAAATTTCAATTCTTGGTTATAAATTTAAAATTATATTATCTAAAGAAATTGGAAATGAAGAATTAGGCAGATGTGATTACACAAACCAAATAATTTATTTAAATTCCAAACAAGGAGAAGATTCATTAAAAGACTGTTTACTGCATGAAATTATTCATGCTATTTGCTATTTAATGGATTTAAAAGATACCGACATTGAAGAAGATTATGTCACTAGATTGGCAACTGGATTGAGATCAGTATTTATACAAAATAAATGGTTTATCCAATGGTGTTTCTGTAATTGATCTTTTAATAAAAATAGCGCCAATTAATGCAAGCCTAGCTTCTTCTGTAATTTTATAATGCCCGGTTTCTCTTTTTGAAATTGTTGATTTATCAACATTCAAAGATTTAGATGCTTGATCCTGAGTGCCAAGCTCTTTACGCAATTTGTAATATTGTTCTTTCGTCATAAGGTTTAATCAAAATTTTTCTATTATTACCCCAAACTATAAAAGCTTTTTTTTCATTGATGGTAATTTTTTCATATTCTTTTAATGCATCTGCAAATTTTTGATGTGCATATTTAGCCCACATTTTTAAATCATCAGGATGAATTAAATCTTCTTCAATATCTTCAATTATATCTTCAACAGGATCATCATTTTTTAAAGGCTTTTCTTTTCCCTCTAAATCTTCCCATGATTCAAATTTAACAAGCTTAGAAGAACATCCTTTGTTCCAATCAATTAAGCGAACCTCTTTGCCATCCTTGCGGGAAAAAATTCCAACTGATGTTTGCACCTGATACACTCCGGCAACATAACAGCCTTTGCCAAAAGCTTTTTTCTCTAAACCATAATGCAGAATATTTTCAAGAACAGAAATTGGATTATCTTGAATGCCTTTTAATAATTCTTCAGGAACATCAAGACGAGCTTCATAATTATTAAAAGGGCGTATTTTCTTATAAGCTTTAAAGAAAAAATCTATTTTAGTCATTTTTTTGGAATCCATGTTGATATAATACCCACAAATGCCAATAGATGCAAACTCTAATTTAAAAAAAAAGGAAGGCTTCCCCCTCCACAAAGGAAACCTTCCCAATACCCCTAGAAATATTTTATTTAGGAGGGGAATTTATAGCAAAAAAGCGTAATACTAGAAATAATAATATTAGCCAAATTACAAAAAAAATCAGCATTTTTCTTTTGTTCTAATTATTGGGTTTCCTTTATCAGTAAAAATCCAAGCTTTTTCACTATCCGCAATGTCTCCGCCACATAATTCGCCCTCCCATTCTAAGAATTTTAATAATGAAAGAGCCGCTGAAGCATGATTAGCTTCAGGCTTCAACCTATCATTATAATCATACATTTTTCTAATTCCTGTAGTTGATCTTGCTGAAATTCTTTTTCCCTTGTGATCAGTAGGAGAAATAAACTTTGTTATTATAGATTTCATGATTAATAAATTCTGTAAGATTCGCCTAAATTATTAAGAGCATTAATAACATCTTTTTTTCCGTTAAGATTTAACTCATTTACTCTGTGTCGTATTTCGTTAAAATCAGCATCCTCTTTGCCATTAATTCTGATTTGTTTTTTTATAGATGATTGGCTTGAGTGATAAGTCATTGATAATAATTTTTCGTCATCAAATGAATCTTGTGGAACTGAATAGCTTTCTAATTGATATATTTTCATTTTTTGTAGGTTTTAATTAAATTATTAAACTTTTTCATTTTCCAAAATAGAATCTAAATTTTCCAGATTGCTTGATTGCTTATAAACAATATTTACATAATTATAGATTTCATCTACATGATCATTCCAGAAATCTATTGCGGTTTTACCTTTGATCTTCCATTCATCCCATAGTCTATCTTTATACATATCGTCCTCTTTGATTCTGCATTTCAAAACATACTTAACTACATGAGGTTCGTAATACCATCTGTTTACGTCATAAAGCCATTTGTACAAGCGTTCAGCATTGGCATCTTTTAAATCTTCTCTTTGCAAATGAATTTCATCTGTAGGGAAAAAATCTAAGTCCTCCAATTCTGCATCTAAGAATCTAGAAAGTAATGGGCTCTTAGAAATTTTTTCTTTGATTGGATCAAGTAATAGGTCAGTTGGTTTTTTGTTCATATAGATATATTACCCACATTGGAAACTAATGCAACCCCTAATTATTAAAAAGATTGCCTAGTGATCAATGACAAGGAAAAGACCTACCAAAACCTTGTGTTGCAGGATCTCCCTGCACTCTATTCTAGGCAATCTAAAATTATAATAATAGGGAAATTGCTTTAAATCCAATATAAATACCCACAATTCCCATTATCCCCGGCAGTTGAGGGGGTGCAGGAATTGGAAGTTTAAAAAAAGCAAATATTACTCCGCAAATGAATCCTACTAATAAAGCTAAAAAACAATTCATCATGATCTTTGCCAAATAGCTCCACAAGTATCTGTTTCTCTAATTTCAATCCTATAAAGATTAGGAATGTCTTTTATAAGAGTTTGGAAAAACCAGAAAGCGATATTTTCAGACGTTGAGATATCAATAAAATTATTAAGATAATTATGATCAAATTTATTAATAATAGGATTAACAATTTTTTTCATATCATCAAAATCCATTATCATTCCTGTTTCTTTATCCGGTTCTCCTTCAACCTCAATTCTAAGTTTATAATTATGACCATGAATTACGGAACATGGATGCCCTTCAATTAAAAGATTATGGGCAGCGCAAAATTTAAATTCTTTGAATGCTATTATCATTTTATTATAGTGGCTAAAGCTTCGGCTCTTTCTACACAAGCGCCACATTTTCCGCATGGCTCTTTTCCTCCTTCATAACAAGTCCAAGTCATTTCAAAAGGAACTTTTAATTCATGCCCTAGTCTGGCTATCCATCCTTTATCAAATTCAACAAATGGTGTAAATAGTTCTAATTGCTTCCAATCACAAAGACCTAATGCAACTTTCATTGCATCAACAAATTCAGTTCGGCAATCAGGATATATTGCATGATCACCAGCGTGACAACCATATGCGAGAACATCTTTGTCTTTAGCTATCGCCATCGATGCCGCATGCGAAAGCATGACCATGTTTCTATTAGGGACAACTGTTTGTTTCATTGATTCCTCAGCATAATGACCATGTGGAACATCACCATTACCAGTCAATACTGATCCATGTAATTGAGGAATTTCTAAAATAGAATGCTTAACATCCAACAATGAACAAATATTTTTAGCTGATTCTAATTCTCTTTTATGTTTTTGATTATAATTAAAGCTAACGCATTCAACATCATGCCCAGTAGCTCGCAAATGATAAAGAAGAACTGTTGAGTCCATTCCGCCAGAATATATAAGTAGTGTCTTTTTCATAGATTTAATAAATGTAAAACTTCGCTTCTTGGATTCTCTTGCCTTCTAAATTCTCCCCTCATTACTGAAGTAATCATTTCACCGTCTTTTTTAATTCCTCGGCATTTCTGGCATGTATGGACTCCCCTTACAATGACTGCCACGCCTAAAGGATCAAGATTGCGGTCGAGAGCATCAGCTATTTGCTGAGTCATTCTTTCTTGCGTTTGGAATCGCTTAGAATACACGTCAACAGCCCTTGCCAGCTTACTTAGCCCAACAATGCCTTTTCGAGGTATATAAGCAATATCAGCCGTCCCAAAGAATGGAAACAAATGATGCTCACACAATGAATTAAATTCTAGACCTCTTGAAATAACTATTTCATCATGATCTACATCAAATTGCACATCCAATTCCGGGTCTTCTACATACCCGGTTGTCATTTCATGGATTGCTCTTTGCCATCGCTCAAGAGCATCTTCTGGGCATTGAATAGGCAATTTTACCGACTGTTCTAGTTTTTTATTTTCTATCATAATTTTTATAATATGTTCCAAAGTTTATGCAATTGGATTGATAATTTCCAATCTGGATTGTCTAAACATAATTGAATGCAATGTTGCACATTTTTATCATTAATCGAATTACCATCACAAATTGGAGATAAATATTTGTGATCACAAGGAACTTTAGGACTAGGCACAGATTTTTTAGTTCTATGCCAAGCATATCTCAATTCATTTAAACCATTTGGAAAATTCTTTTTTATAACGTGTTCTGCAACTTTAGGAGAACAAACAACCCAATCTAATTCAAAAGGTATTCTATGATTTCCATTAGTTTCAATTGATTGTTTTAAACCGGCTTCTCTAAATTTATTAACAGTTTCTTCTTTTAATTGCATCATTGGTTCACCTCCTGACCATGTGACCCACTCAGCATTATATTTTAATACTTCATTTAATAATTCTTCATCATTCATTTCTTTGCCGCTTTCAAATTCTGTGTCGCAAAAACCACAAGTTAAGTCGCAGCCGCTTAATCGAATAAATACTGTTGGTTGTCCGGCTCTTCTTCCTTCTCCTTGAAGAGAGTAAAATATTTCATTAATTTTCATTGGCTTTTTTTAGTTTTTGGTATGTTTCTTTCTGGGCTCTTATTTGATGATTTAAATTATGGTAGCACCTGCCATATTTTTTTTCGCTTCGGTAAGTTTCTTCAATTTCTTCATTAGGAAATTCTCGTGGGTTAATTCCTAATTTTTCTAATTCCGTACAAGACTTACAGTCACAAGGAGGCGCTTGACATTTAGATTCAACATGTAGTAAAAAATCATTTTTGTTTTCTGTTTTTGGTTGGGCGCAATCATATACTTTTAATTCACCTTCATGCCAAAAAAAGAATCTTCCTAAAACTCCATTTATTAAATAAGAGCTACCATCACAAGAATCAATTCCTAATTTGCACCATTCTTCGTAATATGATAGTTTTGTTATCCCTAAAACATGAATCCAAATATTTTTTTTAACTTCTTTTTTAACTGCGGTCACTAAGTCTATAATATATTTTTTTTCGGTAGCACGTCCGGCAATTCCTCCTATTGCTAAATGCTTATAACCCATGCTGACTAATTCATTTGCAGCTTGAACTCTTTCTTCAATTGTCATGCCATGAACTGCCGCCATTGGTATTAAATTATCAGGGCAATCATCAATAAATTTTAATGCCTGTTCTTTGTTCCATTTTCTTCTAAAATCAAGATTCACCCCCGGTATCAGCATGTGATCTGGAGCAATTACCATACTATTAGGATTACATTTTTTTTGGTATTCTTCAGAAATAGATTTTGAATCAATTGGTGGAATTTCCTTTTCTCTATAAGTCCAACCGCCACAATCATATAAAACAAATTTATCTTCAGGGATTTCTCTATAATAATGTAATGAATTTAAAACTCCGTCACAATTATCAATTAAATCATGCCATTTAACCCCTGTTTTTTTTTCGCTGTTTTTATCCCAAACATTATGTGCAATAACAGGGAAATACTTAGTTCTCTTCATTACCAAAGCCTTCTTTTAATTCTTTATCTAATGCCCCTTGAATATGTTCGTAAAATTTCTTTCTTTTATAAATCCAACCTATAGCCAAAGTATGAGTAAAATTTCTAGTTTTATCTAATGCACAAGGATCATAATCTTCTGAATCAGCTAATAAACTCATTCTATTAGCTGTATGAAACATTTCATCAAGAGGTTGACCAAATTCTCTTAAAAAATGTTCTAATCTTCTCTTCAGTAATTTTTTTTCTCCTCCTAAATTTGCATAAGCTATACAAAACGAAGCATCAATATCTTTTCTAAATTGGAAATCTTTCATTTCTAAAATCTAAAATATCAGTAGGTTTAGGTTTCTTTTTTATAATTAAATTAATTAATTTTCTCATTTTTTTTCCATCTTCTTGAAGCATAACTTGTTTATCTCCATCTAAATTAATTTTACAAAAAGGAGTCATTAAACCAAGTTCATTAACTTTTGATAAACCAATAAAATAATCTTCTTCATCATTTGTATTCATACAATAAAACAAAGTAGCCTCTATTGATTTCTTTTTTCCTTTTTCTTTCAACCAATCGTGATATTCCCAATTGCTACAGTGATTACTAGGCACTAATCAAGACTTTCTGAATTTATAGAATAAAAATCTCCATTGCCTACATTCTTCAAATTATCCTCAATAAATAATTTTTCTTTACTTATTATACCGGCAAAATAAAAAGAATTATTACTTCCTAACATTAAGGCATAATAATCTGCCGGATAATCTCGTTTATGAAATTCCACATTTAAAGACCCTTTTAAATTACTTGTAGTCTTTACGTCAACACCGCCCAAATCATTAATCCAAACATCATAAATACATCTTGACCCCATCTCATCCAAAACAGAATGCGGATATGTTGCAAAAAGTTTTGCAAATGCTAATTCTCCTAATGCTCCATTAATATGAATATAATGATCATTATAACCTGATTTATTTAAATTCTTTAAATTCCTTTTTTCGGCTGTTTTCTGCCTACAATTTCCGACCCAAGTGCCAAGCTTAATTTCTTGATTATTTAATGTAATTTTTTTCATTGGTCTTTTGTTTGTATTTTTCATTCCAAAAACCTTTGCCGGTTTTTATATCAACAACATCATATTCACCAGTGGCTATTTTTAAAAAAAGAGTAGTAACTGATATTTGCGTATGATGTGGATGCCTTCCAAAACAATTAAAAGTTTCAGCAATTTTTTTGAATATTTTTTTTATCTCCCAATGTTTTCTAGATGATTGATGTAAATTATAAATTTCTTTTTGAACCTGTTTATTCATAATTAAATAGCATCAATTTGATCTAAAAAATATTTAGGGTAATCAATCATGCCTATGTTGTGCCACCCCCAATTATCAGAACACATTCCGTCATGAATCCATCCAAGCCATGTTCTGTATTCATGGCGCCCTAATTTAAGCATGCCTTCGTCACAGCGAACATAAGAGCAAGGAAAGGGCTTTCTCTTATCAATAAACATCCACCAAAATTCCTCGCAAGGTTCTCCGCATGCTCTTAGCAAATCAAGATAGAATGCCGCTTGTACATACATTTTCATTTTAGGAATATGCCTAGCCAAATGATTAGGGGAAGCGCTGACACAAGTTTTTAAATCAATAACTTTTGATTCTTTGTTATCTCTTCTAATAAAAGCATCAATTCGACCCTTACATTTTATTAAATTGCCTCTATGATCAGAAAGCTCTGCAAACAATGATAGCTCAGTATCAGCACTATAATCATTTAATTTCTCCCATATATCAGGCTCAACAGACTTAAAAACATTTATGCGCATTGATTCGCATGTTTTTATTTCTTCTTCTTCAACAATTTCTTTTCCTTGTTCAATACAATCTTTTTTCCATTCTTTGAATGTGGCTAATGCTTTAGAAAAAGACTTAGCTTTTGATCCCTCTGCAATAGCTCTATTAAACAGCTCATTCTTTTTTTCTTCATCAAGAATTTTATAATCATGATCAAAAGAAAAATTTTCTAATATGTATTTATGTAACACTCTGCCAAAATGCATGGCAGGAGTATCTGTTGATTTATTGTTTAAATTTTCTTTCCATATTGCCGGGCAGCCGTCTCTGTCAGGATCAATATTTTGAAATGAAGAAGAATTTATTGCTTGTTTTTCAACGTAGTCTCTAAATGGGTAGTTTCTTATTATTTTGCTCATGATTTTACTCTAATGCAGGGATGTTTTGGATCTTTCCCGAATCTGCAAGTTGTAGGAAAAAAAGTTATATTTTTATCATTCCATTCATTAGGGTCATACCCCAAAACGGATTGAATTTGTCTAAATACCGTCACTCCAGAAACATATTCTTTATCTGTTTCAACAAATGATAAAACAACCCCTTTCATGGGTCGCCCATCATCTCCGGTATCTTTATTACTGCAATATCGCCAACTTTTAATAGTTAGAGTGCAATCTTTGCCATTTAAATCTGGCGATCTTAAATATTTTGAAGGATAAGCTTTTGAAAATTGGAAGTCTGACATAGGTCTTTTTGTTGATAATTAAAATGGTATATCATCATCATCCTTTATTGATGTGTTTTGTTGAGGAGGAGATGATTGCCCCCCTTTTTGATATGGTTGAGGGTCATAACAATTTCCCCATCCATCCCATTCAGCATGCACAGGAATAGAATCTAACTTAAAACATGTGCTTCCATCATCCCTCTTAAAGACGCTGCCAATGTTTAAATATCTTTTTTTTACTTCTCCATCAGAGTTAGTATATTCTCCAACAGTTACCGTCATGTTTTTTATTTTAGTTAATGCCATTATTTTTTTATTAAAATTAAATTTTTAATGTTTTCTCTTTTTTGATCAGCCGCTTTTTCTAAGTACTCTTGTTCATAATCTAAAAAGAAAATGCTAGCTATCATTATAAAATTAATTAGCTCAATAAAAAGATATTGAATAGCTAATTCCCTATCTATTAATAAAACTAACGTCCACGCAGAAATACCAATGATACTTAAAATCATAAATATTTTTTTTGCCCTAAATAAGAAATTAGCTTTTATATTTAATTTCTTTTCTTCCTGCCTAAGTCTTTTTATTTTTTTATTCATCATAAATGTGGGGAGGTTTTCCCTCCCCTTAATAATTTTTTAAGAATTAATTATTGAATCATCCCTGTTTTTTAATTTTTCATTAATGACAGAAATTCTGTTTCCGCATTCTCCCATGTGAGCTTGTACTATTGATATATTATAAGGATCGTTGCCTAGCCAAATTGGAATGCCAATTTTTTTATTATCTGAATCCATTGGACCAAACATTGGGATTCCAGAACTGCAAAATCCTTCATACGCAGTTGGATCAGGAAGATGCCAAACATAACAAGTCTGCAAGTTTTCTCCTCTCAAGTTGTTAATCATTAATTCAAATACCTCAAGAAGAGAATTTGAAAGATGGACTTCATAGCCATCATAGCCTACATACGATTTGGTATTTTTTTTATTCATGTAGATATAATACCCATCTTTTTGAGTTTAACAACAATTATTTTTTAAATCATCCCTTTTTTCAGTTTTAACTGCATTTCTTGTATTTCTTTTTTCTGTTCCTCAGTTAATGGAGTTGGATCAGAATCAGGTAATTGAATGGGTTTAGCTTTCTTTTTCTTATATCCTAAGCTTCCAATATTACACGCAAAAGCCCTTTCAATAAGATCACCAATATTGATTAGCGCTCTGTTTGCAGTTGTAGCAATAGGGTGTTCATCTTTTAAATTTCCGGCTCTATGTTTTTTAACAAATAAAAGAACTCTTTGTTCTTCTTCTTTTGTTATCCCTCTGTCCCAAACAATCCTTTTTGATTCTGGATTTATACTTTTCAATGATGATCCATATAATTTAGATAATTTTTCACAGAATAAATCTATTTTATTCGCAGGTTTTCTTTCTTTTTCCGGCTCCTTTATATCTTCTTTATATATTATCCTATCCTTTCCTATCCTTTCCTTTCCTTTCCTACCCCCTTCTAAGGGGCTTGCAACCCCCTTTGTAACCCCTTGTAAGGGGCTTTCTATTTTTTCTTTAATTTCTTTTAATTCAGGATATTTATCAAGAATAGCTTGCTGTAATAATACAGGGTAATCTTTAATGCATTTGAAAACTGACTTCATCATATTATTTTTAACTAATGAAGTTCCTGTTCCTATTTGTTTAGTAATCCAATTCTTAATCCATATTCGGTCACCATGTTGTTCAAATGATCCAGAGCCTAAAGCTTCTGAAAGTATTTCTTCAGGATTAGGAATTGAACATTCAAAAGAAATTCTTTTTGCTGATATTCTAACGACCCCGGCATTATCTCTTGATGATGATGTTAATAGCCAAAATACTATTAATTTGGCATCAGAAGATAGGTTTTCAAAGTCTGGGTCAGACCAAATGGCAGGTGCTATGATGGCTTTCATGGAGGCGAATATAGGTAATACACCTAATTGATCAAGATAATAATTTGTATTATAATAATTATGATTATAATTATTTATGAATTATCCAGAAAGAAAGACCATCTTCGTTGATGTTGATGGCACATTACTTATTAATAACCAAATCAATAGAAGGCTGACTTCATGGATAAAGACACAGTGGCTTGATGGATATGAAATAATAATTTGGTCAATGCAAGGTGCAAAATATGCAGATAAGATTTGTAAAAAGGCTAACCTAGAAAATTTTGTAACTCATTGTATTTCTAAGCCCGGCACGATTGTTGATGATGAAGGTTGGACTTGGATAAAAAATTGCAAGAAAGCTATAGTAAACCCCTCATTGAATAACCCTCCTTCATAACTCATTGATGCTTAGGTTCTTCTGGAAGATAAAACGTAGGACAGTGTCCGT
>Ga0209337_1002616_pt1 | contig 12934 bp, 14 predicted proteins | sample LinPmetageLP53_FD_184044 | JGI IMG/M metagenome (GOLD analysis project Ga0209337, IMG submission 184044) | Marine viral communities from the Pacific Ocean - LP-53 (SPAdes) (version 2) | ecosystem: Environmental > Aquatic > Marine > Oceanic | place: Pacific Ocean | collected 2010-02-08 | reverse complement strand
TAATCCTATAGTTCATCCCACGAACACCGAGTTAATAACAAAAAAACTCAACCCAACTAATTATATATGGGATTGCAAAGATGAATTAGACTCAGATATAGAAAAAGCATGGGAATACATAACATCTTTTGATTATAAAATACCTAATTATATTAATACAAAAGAAAAACTAAAAAACGTAACTAAGTATTCTAATGAAAGTCCTTGTATGAGTCAATTAATTAGTATGTGTAAAGTACAAAACATACGACTCAAACATGAACAAGAAAATAATATACAATATGATGTAATTATACGTACTAGAGCAGATATAGAACTTACAACAACTAAACACAAACTATTATCTTTAGTCCAGAAAGAAAAATTATTAAGGTATGTACAATTCCCTAAAATATCTTTACGACAATGCGAGACTCATTATAATGAAGAATTAACAAAAACATTATTTATACCATATTTAGAGTTTTGTTTTTTTGTATCTTCTTCTTTCATTTTAAATAAAAATGTATTTGAAAATTATACAGAACGATTAATAAAAAGGTGTTTTGCTCCAAATCACAAAAAAGAAAAAATTGCAGTTTATTCCTCACATTGTATTGTACCTGCTTTCTTACGAGAAAAAACAAAAGCACATTTTGGTGCACCAGTAGAAAATATAAAATATAAACTATTTCAATTTAAAAAATGAATACAGTATCTAAAAAAAAATATAATGCTCTTCAAACAGTACCTATGAATATAGATACCCTCCAAGCAATAAACAACCTAATCTTAGAATGCCCATATGGTATTTTAATTGGCGGTATATCATGCGTTGGTAAATCTCACTTTAAAATGTTTTTAGCAAAACAACAAAAATATATTGGAAATAGGGCTTGTAAATTTCCTCCTCAAAAACATAATCACATAGGAAAATTTGTAGTAGGTTATTTAGAGAGATCAAAAAATGTTGAGGAATATTACAATACTAGCCCTCACAAAGGGGTACGTGGTATAATTCTAGTAGGTACCACATATAAAATCTGGCAACAACAAGCTAAAAAAAGAAAAGCACATAATTTTGTTTGTCAAAATCGGACAGCTGGTAAGAAGTCTACAAAAAAACATTATACTGCATATTATAACATTGCAACAAAAAAGTTACAAGAGTATAATTTACCTCATCTGTTAATTGATAACAGAGATGAGGCTACTATTTTAAATAGAGAACAATTTTTAACAATGATTAGTGGTTAAATTTATGAGTAACCGTATTTTGTTTCCATTTCTTTCGCTGTTATTTCTCGTGTTCGTTTGTTTAAACTCCAACCACGTACTATCGCATCCTCTAAATATTCAGTAGTAACATTATCATCACATAATAATTTACCATGCGTTATTACATCTGGTTTAATTTCGTTTTTATTTAACAGTCTGATATCCCGTCTTATATCTTTCATATGTAAGGAAGCTAATATATTATAATTAGATAAAAACTGACCCTGCAAACAGTGTTCTGAGCTAATCAGACGTTTTTTCTGTTCAGGGGTAGGGTTTTTGAGTAAGTCTTTTACAACTGTAAAATTAAAATTTTTAAAATAGTCTCCAAAAAACACATCAGCGGCCGTTCTTGATGCTGTTAACAACCAATCATTAACAGCAATTCGTATAAAATAATCCTCCGGTAGTTTATTCCATACATTTTCTTTATTTAAAAGACAGTATTTATTATTATAAAAAGTCTCTATTACCTGAGATATATCGTCTGCTGTTTCATTAAATTTTTTTCTAAAATCCATAATTCTTAACGCATTACATTTAATAAAACCATCGGCAGATTTATCAAAATTTGCAGGTTCGTCAAGATAATATGTTTTCTTTGTATTATAATAATCCGTATCATAACGATAACATCTCGGAGTTCGATATACAATATCTGATCTAGTTTTTATTATTAAATCATATTTAAATTTATTATTTTCTTCATATTTTTTAATTTGTTCATACGCTTTATTAATACTTAAATGTTGTCCGAATCTATAACGTAAATCCTCTAACGGGTCTTCTACAATTCTTTCTGACAATAAAATGTTATAAAATTGTTTTAATGATAAACATAATTCATCTAGTTCAGTATAATCTTGTAACTGTACATTGTCGTTAGAAAATTCCGTGTTTAAAATATTAACAATCTCTTCCGACACATTAGCCTCATTACTTTGAGGAGTGTAACCTATCTGATCCCAAAAATGTATATAAAAGTCTACATTAATTTTATTAAACAAAAACTCTTGTTTAATTAAAGGCCATGTAACTTCTAAATATCGGGGTTGGCCAAACAAAATAATTGCAATATTTTTCATGTTTTAATCTTCTCCAAAGTAAATTGTTTATATTTTCCTACAAACCAAGGGTGGCCTCTAACTAGTATAGGCCAAACTCTATGAATATTAGTGTGATTTAAAATATAATTAGCCACTTCTGCGTGACTACTACCTTTATAGCCATAAACATCTCGTCGGTATTGACCCATACCTATATTAATTTTTGGAAAATCTTCAAAAAGTTGTTTAAAAATCGTAGAATCCCCTAACATATAACCATTATATATCCATGGTTCTTTTTTTGCAGGTACAAAAGACATTCTCTCTACTAAAAGGGCAGATTTTTTAGATATATACTCGCAAAAAAATTTTAAAGTTTTTTCTGTGATAGATTTATCATCAAATAAACAATCTGTCCGAGTTATAATTATTAAATCGTATTTGGTTTTACTAGGTATAATATTAAAACTTTGAAATGTACTATACAACTGAGAAAAACACGGGGTATTAGAATATTTTACAGCTAATTTATATTCTTCTGTTGATATATAATTGTCACTCGGTTTAAATTTATCTAAATAAAAATCTAAAACATTTTTATTCTCAATTTTATAATTAACAGGGTTATATTTTTTAAGTAATTCTTTATGCTGTAAATTAGAAGAAGTAATAACTTTATCTAAGTTAACATTTTTTTTAATTAAATCTATAATATTAGTAGTTCGTCTAGTAATATTATCCCATAAATGACAATACACGTCAGTATTAAACTCTTCTTTAGATAAATTATGAAATTTAGAAATAGATTCTAATCCAACTTGCCAGTGGCGAGCCTCTCCATAAAAACATAAAGCGATATTATACATACTGTTTTAACATTTTATCCACCCAATTGTGTTTCACTACCCGATCGCGGATATCGCTATGTACATTATTACGTTGACCAATAACTATAGGTTTTATATTTAAACATTTAAATTTATGAGATAAAAACCGCGCATAAAATGCATCAATTGGGTATTTGTTTTTTTCTAGGTTAGCGTTTAAGACAAAATTATACGTTTTATCGGTTATTCCATAACCACCTGTAGTAAGTTGAGAGGTGCTTTGAAAAAGGTTATCACTAATTTCTTTATAAAATATATATTCTCGTGGTAATTCTATTTTATACGAAAAATATAACAAATCCCAATCAATAGTTTTTGATTGTTGTAATGCTTTTTTAATATATTTTTCTGGAGTAGAACCTACAAATTCAAAATCATCTTCTAAAATAAGTATTTTTTTAAATTTATTAAATTTAGCTAACTCCATACATTTTAAATGAGAAGAAGTACAACCAAAATAACCATTTTTATGGTAAATAGCTGGTACTCTTTCAACAAGATCTAACATATTATATTTTTCAAATTCATCGAGACACATTTTCCATTTATCTGGTCTAGAATCTAAATTAATACAGTAAATTTTATCAAAAGTTTCTTTTAAGCTATCTCGCATATCCTTCGGCCTCCTTAAAATCCTCGTACGTATCTAAATCAATACACTCTTTTCTGTCCCTTATAATATAAAAGTATGGAGTAGCACCTACCCTACATCTATACCTGTCGTAAGCACGTTTAGATATACCGTAAAGGCCTGTTGTCTCTTTTATTACTGGAGTAGCATCTTGTGATCTAGGTAGAATGTTAGGTTGATAGTTAACTGGTTGATCTTGAAACCAATGCCACCCATACTCTTCTGTAGCTGTTAATATAGAGTCATATCTAGAGCTATGAGTTAACGTATCAACACATGCGTTTATAGTTTCAGGTTTTAAAAATGGTGCAGTAGCATACAATTGAAAGTAAAAATCATAGTCATCTATATTATCTATATCATAATGGAATACATCATTACCATTTGCAGTGTCTAATGTGAGTTCTGGTTTACGCTCTATCCATGTAACTTTATTTTGAAAGCAATAACTCTTTATATCAGAACTATCTGTATCAACATATATACTATCAAAACATTCTGCCTGTATACAATGATCAATAATATATTGAAAGAGAGGCTTACCGTTCAAAAGTTTAAAGTTTTTATCCTTGACTCTTGTTGAATTGCTTTTTATCGGAATTGTTGCACAAACTTTCATATACCAAACGAATACCATCATCAAAAGAAGTAAATTCAAAGTCAGGAAAGTACTCTAACAATTTTTTATTACTTACATCTTTTCTATATTGACCGTCTGGCTTGGAAATATCAAATTTTAAATCTAGATTTATATCTAAAGCTCTTAAGGCAGATTCAGCTAACTCTTTAATTGATAAACATTCACTATCTGCAATGTTAAAATTTTCATATAAGTCAGATGTAATACATCTATTAATAACTCTAGCTACATCTCTTGAATGTATAAACTGTCTTAACGGATTACCTGTACCAAATAAGTTTAATTCAGTACTATTAGTATCAACAGCGGTTTTTATTTTTTGTAATAAGGCAGTAACAAAATGAGCCTTACCGTCATTATGAAAATTATCATGTTCACTATACAAATTGCATGGGGTTATATAAGAATATTGTAGATTATATTTTCTTTTATATGTATCAATTTGTACTCCTAATAATCTCTTAGAATAACCATAACCAAAATTAGTAGGAGTAGGTGGACCGAGGTGTAACATATCTTCTGTCATCGGATATTGATTATCTGATAATTTATCCGGGTAAATACACGTACTTAAAATTCCTATAAATTTCTTAACTCCAGTTTTTGCTGCTTGTCTAGTAACTAATGTATTCATAAGTACATTTTCTTCTAGATAACGATCCGGGTAGTTTATATTATCTTGTATGCCCCCTACTGTTGCTGCTAAATGAATAACAATTGTTGGTTTTACATACTTAAACATCTTCTCTACTTCATCTTGCCGCGTTAAATCAAACATCGAAGAAGATATATATTTAGCGTCTGGATGAAATTCCTTTAAGTGTTTACCTATTGTACTTGTTCCTCCTGTAACTAATATCATTTTTTATTCTTTTGTATTCCAATACTCTATCATTTCATCTAACATAGTCTCAAATGTATAAGTAGGTTCCCAACCTAGAGTGTTTCTAATCTTACTAGAATCTCCTTTCAAATCTGTTAATTCTTCTGGTCGTAAAAATTTTTCGTCTTCAGTTATATACTCTGACCAATCTAAACCCAGCTTACCAAACACATAATCTACTAATTCTTGGACAGAGTGAGAGATACCTGTAGCGCATACATAATTATCAGGAGTTTTTTGTTGTAACATTAACCACATTGCCTGTACATAATCTTTAGCGTGTCCCCAATCTCTTGTCGCTGTTAAATTTCCCATAGGTAGGTTGTCTATTAACCCCCTTTTAATGTCAACTGCTGACTTAACTACTTTATTAGTAACAAAGTTTATACCTCTTCTAGGAGATTCGTGATTAAACAAAATACCATTACTTATAAACATATTATAACTATTTTTATAGTTGTTAGTAATGTTATAAGAAAATACCTTTGAACAACCATATGGGGAGACTGGTATTAATGGGGTTGTTTCTCTTTGATAACCATCTGAGTCAATACTGTTACCAAACATTTCACTTGAAGATGCTTGATATACTTTAATTTTAAAATTAACAAGTCTGATTGCTTCAAGCAAATTTAATGTTCCTAGGCCTGTAACCTGTCCTGTAAATACAGGTACATCAAAACTAATACGTACATGAGATTGAGCTCCTAAATTATAAATTTCATCAGGTTTGCATTTATCAATAGCTTGAATTAAAGACGGTAAATCTGTAAGATCTCCATATATTAATTTTATTTTTTTAAAAATATGATCAATTCTTTGTGTCTGATTACCCGGGTTAGAGTTCCTACGTATAATACCCCAGACCTCATACCCTTTATCAAGTAACAGCTCTGCGAGATAAGAGCCGTCTTGTCCTGTTATACCTGTAATTAAAGCTGTTTTATTCATTTACTATGCTAGCTATATTAATAATTTGTTCTTCTGTTAAATCTTGATGGTTAGGTAAATAAAAACCATAGTCATCGATTAATTCACAATTAGGAAAAGACCGCTCATACTGAGATGGCATATACTTTTTAATATATGGTTTACGATGCATTGCTCCAGCAATTAACGGACGAACTTCTATCTTTTTGTTTTGTAATTTCTTAACTATTTCTTTTCTGTTTTCAGAGACCACTGGATATGCAAAGTTAGAAATAAAATCTCCCGGTCTTTGAGAAAGGTTTAATTTGTTTTTTGTAATATACTTTTTATATAATTTAAAATTAATATTTCTTTTAAATCTAAACTCTTTTAATTTCTCTATCTGCCGTAAACCAATATAGGCCTGTAAATCAGTACTACGTACGTTAAAGCCAGGGTAGAAAAAACTATATAAACTTGAAAAATCATCAACATCATGTTCTTCTCGCCATTGTTTTTGTGTATCTGGGTCACAATCTCTATCCCAGCCATGACTTCTCATACTTAATAATAGATTATAAAAAGCTTTATCTGATGTATTAATAAACCCACCCTCTATTGTAGATAGATGATGACCAAAATATAAAGAATAACAAGAAGCTAATCCAAATTGACCTAACATATTACCTTGATGTTCAGAACCTAAAGACTCACATACATCTTCAATTAAAATAACCCCATACTTGTCGCATAGATTTACAATATTTGACATATCAGGTACAAATCCAAGTACAGATACTAAAATAAATACTGCTGGTTTCTCTTCTATAAACAATTTTTCAAGAGATTTTAAATCTACACTTAAGTCTTCAAGGTTACAGTCAGCTAATATAACGTCATATCCTAATAAGTCTGGAGAAGATACATCAGTAGCCCAGCTTAAATTAGGTACAACGATTTTATTATTTTTTAATACTGAGGAGGAAGTGTATTTTAAAGCAGCAAGAGCTAATAAAATTGCAGATGAACCAGAATTAACATAAACACTATATTCAGTACCAATTTTTTTAGCCCAACGTTCCTCTAATTCTTTAGTAATAGATCCTTTTGTAAGTCTGGGTATAGGTTCTTGTTGAAGCCATTCGATTAAACTATTGATATCAGCTCTATTAATAGTATCACTTACTAAATTAATCATTATTTAATATATTATTATATATCCAGTCTTCTGCAAGAGTATATTTTTTAGCTAGCTCAAAATTTTCTTTTATTATAGGGGTAATACTCTCATAATATTCCGCGGTACATTGTTTGAGTTTTTCTTTTAACTCTGTTAAGTCATCAAAAAGGATCATACCTTCAGTATTAAAGAAATCTCCAATAGAAGGACACCCCCAATAAATAGGAACTGTACCAGTAATAAAACAATCAATTAGTTTTTCTGTAAACCAGTAGTCCTTTTTGACATTCTCTACAACAAAATGATAGTGATAGTCCTGAAGACCTTCGATTTTATTATCTATTGGTACATAACCACGACCAAATACATCTATTTTATTTAAACTAGCAGAAATAATTTTGTGTCTTAACTTATGACCAGTAGTTTTATTTTTATGAGAAGAAATAATAGAGAATAGTTTACTCTTTGTATGTATTTTTCTTTCATTATGTTCAATCCAGCAACCTCCAAACGGATAAAACACTGCATTTGGTATAGTATCAAGAAGAGTTTTATCATACGTCCATACAGATTCAAATTCCTTATAGTTATCTTTAACATACTTATATCCTTTAGATTTTATTTCCCTTGGTTCTATTAACCACGCGATCGACTTATTAGAAATTTTAGTAGGTATATTATTGTCTGTATATATGACTAATTCTTCTGTAGAATCTTCTCTAATCCATTGTATGTATTTTGCTTTGTTAATTATAGGTAGAGGGTTACTGCTTACTTCGCAATGACCAAATGTAGAGTCAATTAAATTTAAATTCATATCTTAATCCAAGTTTCAGGTATGATATCTCTATCATTATAACCTCTTTTAATACCAGAAGGGCCGAACCAATTTGTTGGAGCTACAACTATTTTATCAGGGTTCTTGTTTAACCAACCTCCCCACCAACTAAAACTACTATTAACTATAATATTATTTTTACATTTAGACATACTGAGCAGATCTACGAACGGGGAGTTGTTTTCACTAAAAAATACCCGTTTGTTTTTACCAAAAACTCGCTTACACCAATCAATATCATCAGAGAAAAATAGATAATTATTAGTATCACATTTTTTTATAGCTTCCGTAAAGTAAGACGTAGGTTGCACGGGATGATATTTAGTCTTTTTAAGATAATCCCCTCGACGTACGTGTATGCTTGTAGTTTCATTCGGATTAATATCTAAAGAGTCAAATAATTTGTCACTCTCTTTACATGTTTCTTGCTTAAATTCAAGGTTGTTTAATATAATATCTCTGCAAAAGTTAAAATATTTCTCACACTGAAAATAGCCTTTTAAATTTGTATTATCTTTTATAGTAAAAATATTATCATCATACACATGTCCTCTATAATCGTACTCTGTCTCAATTATATCTGTAGATGATAATATTTCAGTAGGTATATTAAAACCATCAAATATAGAATAGTTATAATTCTCATAACTATGTTCATAATACGTAGGATTATTAGGTATCTTAACGTCATATTCTAACTTAGAACCAACTCCTAATAATGTACAATACTGAAATAAGGTATTACCTAAATTCCCATAGCGACCTAATTTTTTAAAAGTAATCATATACTCTTAATATACTCTTTAAATGGTACATAATCATACCATTCATTTGCTTTAGAGTTTTCAGTACATGAAGTGACTTGTACTCCTCTCTTTTTAAACCATTCTGCTGATTGCTTCCAAATATGTAATATACACTCTTCATTTGGTTTACCGAAGTGAATACCTTTACCAAAATAATCCTCACGAAAATGATTAATATCAGTATTAGCGTGGGATGCATATTCTCCGTTGTGTATAGTTATATCTTTATTACTTTCTTCGTCATCTTTATATCGACAATCACACCCAACAAACGCAATATTAGTATAACCAATTTCTACAAGGACTCTCATACCGGACATCCCAGCATTGGCCATATCATCCTGAGTCACAGAAACAGGAAAATAACGCGACCTGTTAGTAGTATTTTTTCGAGCCTCAAGAGAGTCTTCTGGATTCATCATACTTTTCCGATCTGGCCATAAATAAAATACCTTCTCACTATCTACAAACATATCCTTACTGGATACTATATCCCCATCTTGATAAGAATCTTTTAAAGTATATTTTTCATTATTAACAACATCAGAGAAAAAAAAGTTTTTAATAGAACTATTAATAATTAAATTGTTAATATCTTTATACATTGATCTCATATCATTACCATCAATCGCAAGATAATAAGTTGGATCGAATCCCCACTCTTCAAACGCAACATATGCTCGATTAAACGTTATAGTAGTGTAATTTTTAAGTAAAGATACATCTATATCTCTTAAACTAGGACCAGTACCGATTACAAATGCTGTTTTCCCTTGTAATCTCTCTACTCTTTCTTCATGTGTCATACCTATTAACTATTTCTATAAAAGTATTTACCTCAGTCTCACTAATATCCAAACTAGGTCTAAACCTTATACATTTTTCCCCGGTAGAGTTTGACAAAATTTTATTATCAAACAAATATGTATAAAATTTATCTCTCTCCTCAGTTGTTTTAAATTTAGCAGACATAATTAAGCCTTCATTTTCAAAAACAAAATTACTATTGTCTTTTAATGCCTCTTTAATAAGCCTAGCTGACTGATTGACATTGTCTAATATATTATTCTCCTTAAAGGCTTTCATTATATATATGCATCTGAGCATATCTACTACGTCTCCATCCCAAGTACAACCTAATGTATCTGACATATTAGGCATTTCATACTTTTTAGAAGTAGCGATACCTGATATTTGAGTTCTTTTGCCATATATTAATATATCTGGTATGATATCTAGATGTTGATAATACCATTGTTTACCAGTAGCACCGAAACCTATTTGAATTTCATCAAAGATTAAAGGTACATCTAAAATATCTGCTAGGCGACGAAGAGAGGTGAGATCTTTTTTATCCCAAAACTCATCCCCATAAGTACATTTGATAGGTTCTACTAATATACCAGCAATATCTGGTACCATGTCTGTAGAGCGTTCGATATTTTCTAATAAATAACTCAACCAATCATCCTCTAGGCAGCAATTATTTGTCCGTATGTTAGGTGGTAAATAATTTAATCTTGATTCTGTAGTAGAGAATCTATCTGTAAGAAATGTTGTAAAGCCATATATACCATGAAAGGAACGTTTGAAAGTGAGTATTTGTTTTTTATTAGGTTTATGAAAAAATGCACACTTACATGCGGCTTCAACCGCAAGAGCTCCAGTGGAACAATAATGAGTATTATGAAAATCAGAAACCCACTCTTTAAACGAATTATCAAACCGATTATATACTTCTGTTTTAAACGCTTTATTAGAAGTTTTAATTTTACCTATAGTAATGAGATCTTGTTCAAACTCTTTATTAAAAATAGAATGGTTATATCCTAAAGGTAAAGCAGAAAACATACTAAATAAATCTAAAAATGATTCGTTAGTATTATTATCATATATAAAAGAATCTTTACTTAAATTATAATTTAAATCTATATCAAATACTGGTTTCATTATTTTTAAAGTACATATTAATAAGTTTTTTTACTTCTGTAAAATCTTCTAAAGTAGTTATATGGAAAGAAGTAGCATTTAATTTCCAAAAGCTATTAGTATCTATTTTTTGTAAAATACATACTAAGCTATTGTTAATATTTTTTTTGTCTCTTTTAAGAGCAGCAAAGAATATTTTTTTTTGTTTTTTTGTAAGGTTGAATTCTGGTAAATTAACTTCTATAATTTTCTGATTAAAATTATACGTATGTAGACTTATATATTTTAAATTAAAAGATAGGAAGTTAGCTATAGACATACCTACAGTAACAGCTTGACCATGAGATAATTTATAATTAGTTGCTGTTTCTAAAGCATGGCCGAATGTGTGACCAAAATTATTAATTTGACGTATTCCTGCATCAAACTCATCCTTTTCTATGGTCCACTTCTTGATAAGAAGACACTCTTCAATATACCTGTTAATAATAGGGGTTAAATTTATTAAATTATTGTAATCAGATACGAATGTATGTAATAGTTTATTGTGTCCTATAAATAAGAAGTGTAATATTTCTCCTAAACCGGATTTAATTTGTTGAATAGGTAAGGTTTTTAAGAAATCTGAGCAACAGTATATTTTTTTTGGTGGGTAAAAATTACCTAGTAAGTTTTTTATATTTTTAAAATTAATAGAACTCTTACTACCTATACAACTATCTGCTTGAGACAGTAACGTAGTCGGTACAAAATGCCAATCAATACCTCTAAATAAAGTAGATGCAATAAAGCAAGTTATATCTTGTGTTATACCGCCTCCGACAGCTATTAAAACACAATTCTTTTTTATATTAGTCTTTATTAATGCTTGTATAACTAAAGAACAATATTCTAAATTCTTATTTTCTTCTTTTGCTGTAATATATATAACATTTTTAATACCTGTAAAAAGAGTAGGGCAATGTTTCTTTATCTCTATATCAACAATAAAGAAATTTGTATCTTTAGATGCAATAGTATCTTGTATATTCTGTTTAAATATTACGTCATACTTACCTCTGTGAGATTTTATTTTCATGTTGTACAAAAACCTCCATCCACTACGAGGTCGTGACCAGAAATATATGTATTTAAATCGCTACATAAAAACAAAATTGCATTTGATATGTCTTTCGTAGTTGCTAAGCGATTTAATGGGATTTGAGTTTTAATTTTATTCATACCATCCACACCTAAAGTCTTTTTAGTTAATTCAGTTATAGTAAAACCAGGAGAAACACTGTTGACTAAAATATTATATTGAGCTAGTTCAGCTGCCATACCTAAAGTAAGACCACGCACACCAAACTTACTAGCCGAATAAGCTGCTCTACCTTGTTTAGATATATTACCCCAAATTGAAGCTACATTTATAATCTTGCCAGATCTTTGATTTATCATCTGCTTAGAAACAGCTTTACAAATTTTATAACACCCAGTTAAATTAACATTAATTATATCATTCCAATCTACATCTTTAATATCGCAAAAGTTATTATTTGTATTAATACCAGCATTATTAATACAAATATCAAAAGAAATATTTTTGATTCTATCTAAAAAGTTATTAACAGATAATTTGTTAATAAAATTTAAGTCTTTAGTAGATGTATAAACTACATTAGCTTCTAAATTAGAAAAAGTATTAACAAGTTCCCTACCTATACCTCTAGAACCTCCAGTAATAAGAACATTTTTATCTTTAAAGTTAATGTTCATATATATGAGGTACATCCTCTCTACTCACTGCTAAACGGATTGCAGGTGTTTTACCTATAGCTGTAATTTTATGTTTTTTATTTTTTTCTATTAATACTATATCCCCTTTACTTACTACCTTAGTTTCCCCTTCTACTTCCCATTCCCATTGTCCATCTACAATATACCAC
>Ga0209337_1002614_pt1 | contig 12939 bp, 11 predicted proteins | sample LinPmetageLP53_FD_184044 | JGI IMG/M metagenome (GOLD analysis project Ga0209337, IMG submission 184044) | Marine viral communities from the Pacific Ocean - LP-53 (SPAdes) (version 2) | ecosystem: Environmental > Aquatic > Marine > Oceanic | place: Pacific Ocean | collected 2010-02-08 | reverse complement strand
AAAGGTAAATTAGGTCAACGAGCTCGTTTTGCTAAAACATTAAGAAAAATAAATAGAGCATAATGGCTAAATTAAGTAATTATATACCCGAACCTAAACAAGAGTACGACGTAGAAAATCAAAGACAAATTATTGAGTCTATGACTACTATGAAACAACAACTTAATTTTTCTTTTCAACAGGATATGAAAAATGAACAAGACGCTTTTAATTACTTTTTATCATGACAATACAATATCAAAACGCTAGCAAAATATTAGATGGAACAGCTATGACAACTGTTTTAACTATATCTACATCAGCTGTTGCTATCATAAAATCTGTATATGTATCGAATAATAGTACCGGAGCTGTATTAGTTAACTGTGATTTAAGAGATTCTTCTGCTAGTACAAATGTAGAATTTTTTAGAAAAGATATACCTGCTTCAAGCACAATCAACGCTGCAGAACAGGGGTTGAATTTAGAAGCAGGAGATGCTATAAAAGCGCAAGCAGAAACAGCTGACAAACTTGAAGTAGTAGTTAGCTATGCGCTTATAAACAGAGAGAATGAAAACGGATAATATACATAAAATCGATTGTACAACTATAACAATTTATAGGAATACAAAAACAGGCAAAACGTCTAAAGAGAAAGTAGAGGGTCCTGATATTGTAACCGATGTTACAGTTCAGATTTCACCGAAAGGATTAGATGTATTTCAGAAAGTAATGAATAATAATGTTAAAAATAATAAATAATGTTTTAGAGACTACTGATATGTTTGACCTCTATGAGGCTCTTATTGGTAACCATATGTGGAATTTAAATAGATCCTCTGATGTAACAGTAGGAGGTCGTTTTCCAGGTTGTTCTTTTATAGTTAATGGAAAAACTAATTATAATGATCAATATTGGATAGGATATTTTCGTTGTATGTTAGATAGAATAAATCAAAAATTAAAAGAACAGCATAATTTTACCTTTCCGATAAAAATAGATAGTTTATCTTTGAATGCTCAAAATGATAATCATTATACAGAGTTTCATACGGATAAAGCAAATAGATATAGTATCGTTGGTTTTTTAACTCCACAGTGGGCGGAGACTTGGGGAGGAGAATTAAATATAGAAGGAAAAGTTATAAAATACAAACCAGGTGATTTTGTTTTATTTGATTCAGAATTTTTACATAAATCACAAGAGCTTAAAAAACAATTACCTTATTGGAGGATTACAGTAGCTTATGTCATTGAAAAATCAAACACCTAAAGGAGGAACCGAATTACAACTTGGTTTTTTACATCAATACGTAGATAAAAATTTATTAGATCAAGTACAGATTTGTACTAGTGTACCTGGTAAAGTACCTATAGATCCTAATAAGCTTAATGTACTTTGGCAAAAAAATTCTTACGATCAACCCAATTTATATCCTTGGTTTAAAGATAAAGCTAATCACCATAAATATGATTGGTATGTTTTTAATTCTCATTGGAATTATGAAAAGTTTAGAATGATGTTTGGTATCCCTACTGAAAAATGTGTGGTTATTAAAAATGGAGTTGAAAAAATAAAACAATCTCCACATTATGAAAAAGGTAAACCTATTAGAATAATTCATCAGAATACCCCTTGGAGAGGATTATCTGTTTTACTTGGTGCAATGCAATTAATTAAAAACCCATTAATTACATTAGATGTTTATTCTTCATGTGAGGTATATGGTAAAGAGTTCCATGAACAAAATGATTATAATTATAGAGCATTATATGACCAAGCTGAGTCATTACCTAATGTAAATTATATTGGATACAAACCAAACGAATATATTAGAGAGCATTTACCAGATTATAATATGTATGCTTATCCTAGTATTTTTGAAGAGACTTCCTGTATTTCTTTATTGGAGGCAATGTCTGCGGGCCTATATAGTATAGTAACTGATTATGGAGCTCTATTTGAAACAGGAGCAGAGTTTCCAATGTATATTCCTTATGATAATAACTATAAAGCTTTAGCTGAAAAATTTGCATACGGTATTGCTGCTGCAGCAGAAACTTTACACGAGCCACAAATACATAGTCATCTAACCACTCAATCTAATTACACACAGATATATTATTCTTGGCCTAAGCAAGCCTCTGCGTGGACAACATTTTTAAAAGGAGCTCTTAATGCCAAAGCCAAATGAACCAATATGGTTTAACGTAGATAAAACCGAAACAGCAAATGATGATACCTATCAAACAATTAAAACCAATAAGGTAGAAAATAAAATGGTAGAAATAAACTTAGGTACTTCACCTCACAAGATAATGGTATGCACTCCTTGTCATAGTGATGTGAGTATGCACTATTGTCAAGCAGTGTTAAAGTTTCAAATGGCGTGTTCCAAAGAAGGAATACAATGTAGTTTTACATTACTTAAATCATCGTTAGTTACACAAGGTAGAAATTTATGTGTAGCAGAATTTTTAAATCACGAAGATAAATATACCCATTTATTATTTATAGACTCTGACATTGATTTTGATCACGAACCTATTTTTAAAATGTTAGAGTTTGATAAAGACATAATTAGTTTACCCTACCCCATGAAACTTTTAAGTTGGGATAAAATATGGCGAAGACTTAACACTAAAGAAGATGCTATTAGTAATGAAAAAGACTTGGCTACAGCAGGTTTTACTTTTCCTGTTAAAGTAGAGGACCCTAATTCAATAACCGTGGACAAAGGATTAATGGAACTCACTCATGCCCCAACTGGATGTATGTTGATTAAAAGAAATGTATTTGAGAAAATGATTAAAGAATATCCTCATTTAGAAATATATCAGCCTACTAATATCAATGGTAAAGAGGTTAAAAAAGATAATATGTACAATTTATTTGACACTTTACATGACCCTAAAACGAAGAGATATTTTGGAGAAGACTTTGGATTTTGTCAAAGATGGACAGATATAGGCGGTAAGGTATACGCTTACATAGACGCTCCTATAACTCACGTTGGAGAGTATTGTTATAAGGGTCGATTTAGAGATGATTTATGGCAAGCAGGAAGACCTGTCAAATCTGTTGACGATAGTAAAAAAATCAAATAAAGTATCATATTTACAGGATTTCTACGCCTGCTTAACAGTACAAATATATTTAAATTATGGCGATATCTAGATCTTTAATGAACAGACAATTACAAGCGAACGGTGGCATCATGCAAGTTGCACCTAGAGAAAAATTTGGCTTAGGAAGTAAACTTAAAAGATTTGTTAGAAAAATTATACCTAATGAAGTAGCAGATATAGCAGTTAAAGCTGCTCCTTTTGTTGCACCATTTAATCCTGCAGTTGCAGCGGCAATGGCAGGACTTGGCAGTTTTGATCAAACAGGAAGTATTGGTGATTCTTTAAAAAGAGGTGCATTAACTTATGGTGGTGGTCAGTTAGCAAGATATGCAGGTGGAGCAGGTTTTCAAGGTAATCCTTTTGGAGATGGTGGAGCTTTTACAGGCAGTGGATTTAAAGGTGGATTTAGTTCTCCTTTAGGTAGTGATACTGGTCTTGGTAAGTTCTTCTCGAACCGAGGAACTGAAGGTGTTCAAGCTATTGATAGTTCTAAGACTTTGAGAAAACCTCTTAACTTACAACCAGGAGACGGATCAATTGATTTAGCTACAGGTGGAGCAGATGGTTTTGGAATAATACAAGATACAATAGTAGATAAATCTATAGTAACTAAAGATCCTGGATTTTTAAAAAATTTATTTGATGGAATAAGTAATCAAGATTACGGTAAAGTAAGGGATACTGTTTTAAAGGGAGCTAAAAAATTTGGTAAGGCTATGTTTACAAATAAAGATGGTTCTATAGATAAAGCAGCAGTAATGGGAGCAATAACTTTTGCAACCTCATACGCAGAAGCTTTAGCTTTAGCTAATGATGCAGGTGTTGAGCTAACTGAAGAAGAATATAACGAAGCTAGAAAAGACGAAAAAAAAGCAGAGTACGCAGGTTACTTAACTAATTTTTTTGCGGGTAAAAAAGATGGTGGCAGAATAGGATTCGAGTCTGGTGCTAATGAAATAATAAAAGCAAAATTACTAGAAGAGATTATGCCTGAAACAACTACTGAAGATTTTATAATTATAATGACCGAAGAGGGTCCAATAAGAGTTAAAAAATCCGACTATGAGGCAATGCCAGGAATGTTTAGAGATACTACTACAAGCGCTTATGGCGATGCAGGTAGAGGAAGACCTGTTCCAGAATTCGCTAAAGGTGGCCGAATAGGTTACAAAGATGGTACTTATTATGTAGGAAGTAAATCTAATCAGTCTATGGAAGATGAATATGATTCCTATATTAAAGAAATAGAAATTGAAGAAGGTGTACCTATGTCTTTTTCATCTTTTAAAAAAATGCTTTCAGAAGACTATGCAAAAGGTGGCAGAGTAAACAGAAGATTCGGTTCGCCTGAAGAAGGTGAAAGAAGTGGCGTTATGGAAATGTTATCTGTGGATGTAGATGCAGGTGGCGATGACGAAGATGAAGAAAATATGTTAATGGCATATTCAGATGCAATCTTTGACAGAAGAGAAAAAGCAGCTTTATTTAGATCTTTAGGAGATCCTCGTATACAACAAACAACTAAATCATTTAAAAATTTAAACAACATTCTTAAGAATCCAGGTATGTTTCCAGAAGACGAATTCATGTTAAAAGAATATTTAAAATTAAAAGGTTTTAAAGACGGCGGAAGAATAGGTCTTAAAGGCGGATCAGGTTCTTCTAATAGAGTAGCACAATTAATTTTAGAAAGAGATTATTTACTTTCTAAAGATGAAGACGTTTCTTATATTGATGCAGAGTTAGAATCTCTTGGATATAAAATGAGATCTGAAGGTGGTGTTATGGATGTTAAAATGCCAACAGGTCAAATAAGAAAAAACAATGCAGGTGTAGTTGAGAGAGACTATAGAGACGAAGGTGGTTTTGTACCCGTTGGTATTAAAGAAAGAGCCGATGATGTACCTGCTATGTTATCTAAAAATGAATTTGTAATGACTGCTGATGCTGTACGTGGTATAGGCAATGGCAGTGTTGAAGAAGGATCTAAGAAATTATACAACACAATGAAACAAGCAGAACAAGTAGGTAAAGCATAATGGCCGATACAACTACATACACTAGACGAGCCCCTTATATAGAAGGTGCTCAAGAAAATTATATTGATTTATTAACACAACAAGTTGGTAGAGCTCCAGGCTCTACAATCACTGACGCTCAAGGAAACGTAATAAGCACTGTACCTACATTAGCTCAACTTGGACCACAAGTTGCAGATCAAAACGTTTTAACTCAAGCAGCACAACAACAAGCAGCAACACAGGCAGGATTAGGTCAATTAACTTTTGATCAAACTACAGGAGCAGTAACAGGTGCAGGTCAAGGCACTGGAGTTGCAGGCTATCAACCTTTCTTAGATCAAGCACAACAATACCAGACTCAAGCTGGCACTACATTAGGAGGAGCTGCAGCTTTAAGTGGACCGCAAGCTTACCAACAATTTATGTCTCCTTATCAACAACAAGTAATTGATACAACTCTTGCAGAGTTTGATACTCAAACTGCACAAGGTGTACCTCAACTTGCAGCCAATGCTATTAATGCGGGAGCTTTTGGTGGTGGTAGAGAAGGTGTGGCTCAAGCTCAATATGCCTCCGATGCGGCTGCAAAAAGAGCAGCACTACAGGCTCAGTTATTAGGTCAAGGATTTACACAGGCTAACCAACTATCTAATCAAGCATTCACACAACAATCTAATCTTGCAAATCAACAACTTGGTCTTGGAGATTTTTCAAGAAATTTAGCATCATTACAACCATCATTAGCAGCGAGTGGTGTACAACAACTTGGTGCAGCGGGTACAGGAAACTTAGCTTTCCAACAAGCACAACTAGATGCAAATCAACAAAGAAATCAATTAGCTTACAATGAACCATTAAGCAGACTTAATGCTTTTGGATCGGGTATAGCTGCTCAAGTAAGTGGAGCACCAACAACTACAACTACAACTACCCTAGGGGGCGCAGGGTCCGTTGGTCCTTTATCACAAGCTTTGTCTGCTGGATTAAGTGCTTATGGCTTAGGTAGTATTTTTGGAGGACGATAATGTATTTTAAAAGACCATCATTTAGAAAAGGCGGAAATATTGGTGGAGGTATTATGGCTGGAACCAATATGGGAACTAGAACAGGTTTTCAAAATCCTGTTATTGATTTTTTAAATAGAAATATCTTAGGAAGTAATACTCAAATTAATAATAATTACAATGGACCTATTTCACAAATTCCTCAAAAAAAAGGAATTGAAGAAGTATTAGCTGATACTGATACTAGAGGAAATGTTAATAGAACAGACTTATATAGAACAACTCCTAAAACTGTAGAACAAATTTATAAGGATAGAGCGGATAAACTAGAACGTTCAGGCGACTATATAAAAGAAATATTTAGTGCGGAGCCTTACATTGATAGTGAAGGTAATAAAAGAGATAGGGTTACTGGAGAATTAATTACAGACACTACAATTTCTTCAGGTATCGCAGAAATAGAAGCAGGAGCTGCAGGAGATCAGATTACAATCTTAAGTGACGAAGCAAAAGGTGCAGCAACAGAAGCTTTATTAAAATCTTTAGAAGAGAAAAAGAAAAAAGTAGAACCAGGAAGTGATGATAATTCTATTACTTTAGATCCTTATGCAGAAATTAAAAAAGAAAAAGATTTTTTAAGTGAGATGTTAAAGAATGAAGGATTAGAAAGAGGTGAGATAGCTTTGATTGCAGCTAAAGCTATTGGAACAGAAGGTAGTTTTAAAGATAAATTAGATGCAGCAGTTGAATTAGCATTACCTGTTGTACGAAGAAGAAACAAAGAGGACAAAGCTCTTACACTAACTGCATACAAATCGTTTAAAGAAAAAGAAAAGGCTCAAGCTAAAGCTACTGCAGATGCAAGCAAACCTACAGTAGGTATGAAAGAACTTCAATACCAAGCTAAGATGATTTTAAAATCTGGAGATAAATCTAGAGGAGATACACAAGACGAAGTTATTACAAGTTTAATTTCTGAAAAATTTAAATCTCCTGATCAAACATTAAGAAGAGAAACTTTAGTACGTGCTCAAGAAAAAGTGTTTGAATCTTTTGATGATTTAAAAGATTCTAAAAAAGCTTATGATGACTATGTCAAAACAAAATATCTAGATAAAGAAAAAGAAATTGATGTAACAGATAAAAAATTAATTAATCTTCAAAGACAAATAGATGAAAATTTAAATATATTTAAGTTGTTCTATGACGTACCAGAATTTTCAGAACAGTATCCAGCATATGTAGATGCTTTTAATAGATTAGGATTTAAAGAGGGTGGTAGAGTTAAAAGAGCTTTAGGTTCTCCGGATACAGGTGAACAAATAATTACTAGTGAGACTGAAACTATTGGAGCAGAAACAGCTCAAAAACCAGTTTTAAAATTAACTTATAATGATTTAAGAAACAGGTTACCCCAAGAAATTACCGATGACGTAGTAGAGTTATTAGCAAACAGTGAAGAGGCTTTACAAGACTTTGCATACATACAAACTCAAAATGATGTGGATTCTTTCAACATTAAATATGGTGTTAATCTTATAATTCCTCCAGCACCACAAACAGCGTAGGAGTTTTATGGCAGGATTTGACGGAACATTTTCTTCTTACAATGAAGATATTGAAACGGCTAGAGGTGGTGACATTGGTCTTGGAGATTACATTGTTGATCTTCCTGTTGGTGCAGTAAAAGGTTTAAGTCAAGCTGTTCAAGGTCTACTTCAATTAGGTGCAATGCCTATTGATTATCTTGCAGATACAAATTTATTAGCGGGTATAGAAAGTGTTTTTGAAAAAATAACTCCGGAAACAACTACTGCAGTTGGAGACATTACAGCTATTATTACACAGTTTGGTATACCTTATGTGGGTGCATTAAAAATAGCTCAAGGAATATCTAAGTTAAAAGGTTTAAGCACTGCTACAAAACTAACTGCTCCTGGAATGACTAGAGCATCACAGGGTATGGAACTTGCAAAACGTGCAGGTTACTACGGAGGTATTGGTGGTATTACAGATTTTGCAGTATCTACTCCAGAAAAATTAGGAACTTTATCTGATACTATAGGTTTAACAGAACAAACAGAACTAGAAGGATTAGAAGGTAGAGAAAGAGCAGCAGAAGTTTTAAAAAGTAAAATTAAATTTGGAGCTGAAGGTGCTGTAGTTGGAGGCGGTATTACTTTATTACCTCAAGCAGCATCTGTTGGATTTAGATATGGAATCATACCTGCCGCTAAAACAGTAGGCTACGTAGGTGGTAAAGCTTTAAATGTAATTGATTACCCATTAACAGGTGCAATTAATGCAATAGTAGGTAAAGGAGAAACAAGTGCTATTCAAGCTGCTGTAAAAAGAGGTGGCGCATTAGCAACTAAAGCTGGAGAAAAATTAGGTCTTAATCAAGACTGGAGACATATTCCTGTAGGAGGAAGTATGATCAATCAAGTTCAAAGAGGTTTAACAAGAATTGCTGATCAGTTTAGAACAAACAGAACATTAACTCCAGAGCTAAGAAACATGCAAGTAAGTATGAATAACAGAGTAGCTGGAGAAGAAAAAGTTTTAAAAACTATTGGTACAAAAATTCAAGATATTCAAAACGATATAATTAATAATTTTAAAGTTAAGTTTAACGACGGTGAATCTTTATTAGGGTTACAAATAGAATCAAACAAAGTAACTAATGTTTTAAAAGCACAGTCTGTAAAAGAAGTAGATGATATCTTGGATACTATGTACAAAGGTACAACTAAAGAAGAGATCGCTGTCAGTAAAGAATTAAAAAAGAATATTAAAGATTTAAAGAAAATAGTAGACGGATCCGCTAACAGATATTCTAAATTTGTAGCAGGAACAGATTTAAAAAACGGTGCTGCATTAGACTTTAGTTTGTATACTAAAAGAAGATTAGCTGCTTTTAATAATAAAAAATTTCAATTTAACCCTTTGTTAGAAAACGATGCTTTTGATTGGTTTAAAGCCGCTATTTTAAAAAAGAAACCTGGGTTTGAAGATGCATTAAGCAATGCTCAGGGAGCAGCGGAACGAATCGTGGCAACTAAAAATTTAAAAGGCCCTGCTCTAACAAAAGCTTTAGCAGATGAAACTAGTCGACAAGTTAGTATAGCTGCTAAAAATAAAATGTTAAATTTAAAACAACTAGCTATTAAAGGTAATGTAGAGCCCAACAGTCTATTCTATGGTATAGGAAAATCTTTAGGTTTAGAAAAAGATTTTTTAAAAGAAAAAGGATTACCTGACGTAATGAAAAGACTTCTTTCTGTTGAAGAAGGAAGAACTGCTGCGGAGTTAGCTAAAAAAGGTGTTAAAGATCCTATTACAGGTAAGTCTGTTACCAAAGACGTTGAAACATTTAATCCTATTATTGCATCACTCGATACGGTTTTAAATCAATCAAGACAGATGTACGGAAAAAAAGTATTTGATGCTATGTTAAAAGAAGGTTTAGAAGTACCTGGCAGAGCAGGTGTTATATTGGATGAAGCAGCTATTGCAAACAAAGGATTAGATACCAGCAAAGGTTCTTTAGTTAATTTAAAAAATATTGCACAGAGTAGCAGAGTAGAGTTAGATGATCTTTCACTAACCAGTGAATTATTTAATGGTAAGTATTTTGCAGCACCTGAAGTAGCAAATGCATTAGTTGGAGCTAAAGAATTAACAGCCAGTTTATATGGACTACCTGGATACAAATCTTTAATGAGTTTAAAAGCTGGAGCTCAAATATCTAAAACAATTTTATCCCCAATGACACAAGTTAGAAACTTTACAACAGCTTCGTTCTTTCCGCTTGCAAGCGGTTTGATTGGGGGAAAGGTTGGGTTTAAAGATGCTTGGAGATTAACAGCTGGAGATATATTTCAAGGAGCTAAAACAGAAGCAGATAAAATTGCTAAAATAGAAAATTTAATTAATCGAGGAGTAATCGATCAAAACATAAACATTCAAGAGATGAGAAGAGTTTTAGAGAGTGCTAAAGATGGAAAGATTAGTTTTAACTCTTTGATGAATACTAAAATTATGCAGAAGTTAACAGATATCTATCAAGGAGCTGATAACTTTTGGAAAATATATTCAGATAATTTTTATCAAGGAGCTTTAAAAACAGCATTTGGTACTCCAGAAACATTACTTAAAGGTAGTCAACCTTACACTAAGTTTATGAATAATGTTGATGATTGGTTTCAAACAGTAGCAGGTCAACGATTTATAAAAGTAGATCCATTGACAGGTTTAGAAAAAACTCCATTACAAGCATTAGAAGAAGCTTCTGCTTATCTGGTAGTTAATACGGTTCCAACTTACAGTAAAGTTCCTATGATTATTGAGAACATTAGAAACTTACCACTTGGTAATTTCGTAGCTTTCCCAGCTGAAATATTAAGAACAACATCTAATATTATATCTATTGGTGCAAGAGAATTGACTAGCACTAATCCTTTTGTAAGACAGATGGGTGCAAGAAGATTAGTGGGTGTCTCTTCTGTATTAGGAGGTATTGGTTTTACAGTACAAAAAGGAGCTCAGTTTATGACAGGAGTAGATCAAAGTACAATGGATGCTTTTCAAGATTCTTTTGCGCCGCCTTATCAAAAAAACTCAACACTAATTCCATTAACAGCACCGGATGAAAACGGTAACTTTAAATATTATAATTTTTCTTATTCTAATCCTTATGACTCATTAGTATCTCCTGTAAATGCAATTCTAGGAGCATACAACGAAGGAAGTTTAAGAAAAGATAATGTTAGTTCTATTGTAATGGATTCTTTATTTGGTGGAGCAATTGATCCTAATAAAAGAAAAGGTGCGATTGTAGAATTTATGACACCATTTATATCGGAGTCTATAGGTACTGAAAGAGCTTTTGATGTAACTGTCAGAGGAGGCAGAACGTCTGAAGGTAAGAGAATTTATTATCCACAAGATAGTGCAGATGTAATTATAGGTAATTCATTAAAACATATCTTGGAAGGTTTACAGCCAGGCGCTGTAACTTCAGCAACAAGAATTTGGGATGGAGCAACAGGAAGATTCACAGACTATGGAAGTCAAAGGGATATGGCCGACGAAGTAGTAGCTCTTATGTCAGGGGTTAGAGTTGAAGATGCTAAACCATTATCAAGTATGCCTTTTATTTTAACTTCTTTTAACTCAGATAAAAAAGATATTAGAAGTAAGTTTGCAAGAAAAGGTTACTCAGCTAGAACTACTCCAGAAGAAAAACTAGCAGCATATCAAGTTTATCTTTCTGAGTCTTATGATTCTCAAAACAAATTATTTCAAACTTTAGAAAATGCAAAAGAACTTGGAGTAACTAAAAATAAATTAAGAAAAATATTAGAAGAACGTTTAACTAAAACAGATACTAAATTACTTTTAAAAGGAACTTTCAAGCCACCGTCTTACAGTGAAGGAGCTTTTGAAGCTATATCTAATAGATTAAAAAAAGAAAACCTTTTAGAAGGTATAAAAGTCGAACAACAGAATGATGTTGTTATGGATATCTTTGGAGATTTGAAGAAAGATTTACGTAAATTTAAATTAGGTAATTCTACGGATGCTTTGAATGATACAATAGATAGTTTATTAAGTCCTGGAGTAGAAGAAGCTAGAGATTTAATAAGTCAAACCATAGCCCCTACTGGCGGTGCTATACTAGAACAACGAGCAGTTTTACCAGTAAGTCCTGCTTTAACTACGCCTGTAAACAATACAATAGTCAATAATCAAATGGCTACAGCCAATACATTAGGGGCTAGATATTTAAGTGGAATAAACTATAATAAAATGAACACTGCACAAAAAGCAGACTACGCAGATAAGGTATTTAAAACAACAGTATAATTATGGCAACTTTAAACGAACTTATAGCTCAACTAAACGCATCATCTGATAATATTTTATCTAATGCAAATAGTTTAAACACTACTGCAAATAACATGAATCAAACCTTAGATGGTATGGGTGTTAACGAAATATCCGGTATTCAAGGAATATTACCTGATGCAAAAGATACGTATCAGGAAAATATGTATACTGGGCAACTGCCAGACAGTTTTTCAAATAACCTTACTCAAGACACTACAGCTTTAGTGCCTCAAAATTTAGAACCTAATATTACTAATCAAAATAATAATGGAATAATATCTCAACTTAAAGATACCATAGGAAACTATTTTCAAGGGGGTGGTACTTTAGGAATGGCAGCAAATTTTTTAAGTAACCTTGTACCAGACATGGATCCAAGACAAGTAGCATTAAGAGATTATTATGGATACGATAATATAGGGAGAGTACCACAAGGTCAGTTGATGGCAGGTTACAATCCTGTATCAGGTGGTTTATTGAATATGCTATCAGGTGGTAAATATGGTCAGCCTACAAACTATGGATTACAAAACGCATACCAAAAAAGAATAGATACAATCAATAGAACATTGGCTAGAAAATATGCTGATGGGGACTACAGCGGTACTCAATTAGACGAAAGATTAAAACAATTAGAAAATGCTAAAATACAAGAGTCTATGATGTTAGATCAAGTTAATCAAAATACAGCTTTTGAAAACTACCAGAATGATCCAGGTAGTTATTCTGGAAGTTATGACGCTAGTGATGACACTTCTTACAGTGATCCATTTGACCTAGGTGGGGGAGAATAATGGCTAAAAAATCTGCATTAGAGAAAATAGAATCTCATGAAAAGCTTTGCAGAATTATGCAGAAACAAACATTTGAGCAGATAAAAGAAATGCAAGAAAGAATTAAAAGATTAGAGTA
>Ga0209337_1002613_pt1 | contig 12946 bp, 21 predicted proteins | sample LinPmetageLP53_FD_184044 | JGI IMG/M metagenome (GOLD analysis project Ga0209337, IMG submission 184044) | Marine viral communities from the Pacific Ocean - LP-53 (SPAdes) (version 2) | ecosystem: Environmental > Aquatic > Marine > Oceanic | place: Pacific Ocean | collected 2010-02-08 | reverse complement strand
AACCTCAAAATTCAGCTTCTTCCCTGCTAACGGATGGTTTAAATCCAATTGAACGTCTTCTTCAACAGCAGCAAGAATCTTAGCCAAGACGGGGGTACCGTCCGCTGTTTGACCTTCTACCGTATCGCCGGGATTGAATTCAAATCCTTCCGGAAAAGAGGTTTTAGGGACTGTAACCGTCGCCTCGGGATCGTGAACTCCGTAAGCATCTTCAGGAGCGACTTCGAAGGCCTTTTTCTGTCCCTCTGTCATTCCTACCAAAGCACTACTAAATGCACTTAACAACTGAGGATTTCCTACTTCAAAATCCAAAGTTTCCTGTCTACTGTACGAATTATCAAATTCTGTACCGTCTTCTAATGTACCGATATAATGAACTTTTACAAATTGTCCAGTTTCGGCAGCTGCTTTTATCTCTTGTTTTTCCATGTTTTCTCCTGTTTTATAGAAAATAAGTTTCAGTGGTGGAGGTGGCGGGAATTGAACCCGCGTCCGCAATATGTCCACAGTCAAATCATTCACAAGCTTAGGCTGTTTATACTACACATACAGCCAAGTGGAGGTAGTTTGTTCCACATCGCTCACTACCATATTACGATGGGTGGTTTGATTTTTACAACTTGTCTGTTGGTTTGCTCAAATTGGATAGATGGCTTTGAGCGGCCACCCGATTAAGCCGCTAAGCGGACAGATTCGAAGTGTGTGTTGTTATTTGCAACTAATTGTTTGAACTGTTAAGGTCGTATCTAACCTGCTTGCATTCGACTTCTTCGATACCACGTCGAAACCTATATCACCCCCGTTTCTTTTTCACAATTATTCCAAGTGGATTGTGAGTTTTATCATCTAACCAAATACGAATTAGATTATCATTGTTAATTTTAGATTTTTCCATAAAAGTAAATTTAATTTCCTTTTTAGCTTTCTTTATTGCTGCCGATTCACTGGAATGTTGGCTAATGAAATCACCTTGTATATAGTGACCATTCCATTTATAAACTTTCCACATTATAACATGCCGTTTAGAACTTGTCTAATATATTCTTCACTAAACCCAGTATGGGCCGTTGCAATCTTTAAATTTTTATCTAAATAAACATAGGTTGGGAAGCCTCCCACCAAATAACCGGTTATCCCGTTTGGATCGAGAACGTATTCCCGGGAAGCCTGTAAAACAGGCGCTGTTGTTACATTGTGCTCAGTAACCCATGTTTGTGCATCCAATAGCGTTGCTGGATCTCCTGTGGCACCTTCAATCAAAAGAGTAACGAAAATTACATCGTCAGCGTAGTCATCTTGGATTGCTTGAGTTTTCATTCCAGCCACTTGACATGGGTAACACCACACTGTTGAAAAGTCTAGTATTATAATTTTATTTGGATGGTTGTGTAACTCCCAAATATTATTATTTTGGTCGTACAGCACAATATTGCATACACCGGATCCGAGTTCTATCTGATCACAATCTTCTTCTTCAATGACACCAAACTCTGTTGGTGTCTGATCACTATAACTTGTGTCCTCTGTGATAGATTCTGTAAAATTATCTTTAATTTCTACTTTGCTAGGTTGGCATGCCAAGAATGCTAGTGTTATTAATAAAAGTCTCATAATTTTAGTCTCTATAGCTAAATAGTTGCTATTTTTCAAATACCCGGTGTGGATCTCTTGCTCACCACAGCTGACCTACATTTTATTTCCTTTCTAACTCCGTGTTAGGGGTGCTCATGATAGATATGGAGCAGCCGTTACCTGTAATATTAACCGGATATAAGTATTGTAACATCAATCATAATATTTGTCAACTTTAAATTTTTTCACTAACGTTGCAAAGCTAGAATAGTTTAAACCTAAGAATCTAGCAGCATCTTTTTTAGAGTTAGTGTTAGCTATAGCAAATTTCAGTAAAGCGTCTTTAACTATATAACCGCTATTTCGCCATATGTCAAATCCATAAAATCGATTCTTAAGAATTTTACTTGACAACTCTAATTTAAGTGCTATAATATCTTCTAATGATAAACTATTAACTAATACTAACAATTCTTCACTAGCAAGTTTACTATCAAGTAATTTACTAGTAATACTTTTATTTTTAGTAGTAGAACGTTCTTTCATTAAACTTCAAAGTCAATTACTTCTTCACCAGAGGAATTATCTTTTGCAGACTGATATGCTTGGTTTGTTGGCTCATCAACATTGGTTGCCAACTCGTTCTCAAACTTATCAAAATATAATTTCAAATTAGCAATTAAATATTCATAAAATATTTCTTGGTCTTCAGAGTTTGAAAGTAGATCATAGGCATCTATAATTGAGCTTTCAATTTTCTTGTAACTGGCATATGCTAAATTGCGGCCTGTCTCGTCTTCGCCTTCGATACCAAAAGTATTGACAGGATCTTCTTCTTCATCACTCTCCGATGCTTTTTCTGCATCTGTTCTAATATCAATGAATTTATCAGAGTCTTCTCCGACGTCAATATTTACATCCTCACTTAGTCCTGGCGCGTCGTTATTTGCCTCCACAGGAGTAAGGGAACCAACAACAGCATTAATAACATGTGATCTAAAAGAACTTCTTTGGGCGGAGTCGGTAGTCAGGAGTTTAAAATCGTCTTCTAATACCGGCACAATTTTCTTAAGAAGATCTTCCAGCACATTAATGCCAGTCGATCGATGAGGTGCTGGATCATTATCAGGTACAGCCCCTTCTATTACTTTCGGAAGCTCGACATTAATAAACTCTTGAATAACACTTCTCAATTTGCTTTCATTTTTAAGCTTTTTTCTCTTGACAAGTTTGATTGCTTGTCTTATACTCTCTCTAAGGATGTTTTCTTGTTTTGAATTCATTTTATTATTATGCCTCTTTCAATAAATAGTTCCATTACCCCGTCTACGATGCTCAAATCAATATTTTCTCTTTTTAGTTTACTAATTCTTTTTTCTTTTTCATTTTCTTTATTAATATCGACGTCAAGCCACGGCCCACCATTAGCAGCTACGGCGCCTTGCACTGCTCCTGCCGCCATCGAGGACATTTCATCTAAACTTTTTTGTGGGCCCATTCCAAAAATTGCCAACAAATCAAATACATTGTCTTCCCCAATAAATTCTTCAAGCTCTGAGACTGCCTTACCAGATTTTGTGGCAGCGCCAATTAATTCGCGCATATCTCCGGCCCGGAATGGCTCATTATTAGCTCTACCTAACGCTTCAACAGCATTTTTTTGAATATCTAATAATTCGACGCCCGGCTTAAGATGTTTAAGAGGATCTACAGATAACCACCGGTGCCAATCTGGTACACCATTGTCGTCTTTTTTGTCACTAGCGCCTAAAATAACTTCATCACCTTTTTGCAAGGGTCCATCGTGGCCAATAAAATCAAAGGTTGCAGTAATCGGCGATGGCTCTCCAGAGACCATAACCTTGACCTCTGGTTCACCTAAGCCTGCAGAATCTAATAGTAGTTGCCATGTTTTCATAGAATGCTCCGGACTCACAATCGTACCATCAGGCAGCGTTCTTTGGTTTCTCATCGGTGAAGATATTAATACAATAACTTCGTCAACCTCTGGGTTTTTTACATACTGTTGGACCATCTTTAAATGCCCCATATGGGGTGGCTTGAATGCTCCCGGAACAATAGCATATGTCATTCCCTTATTAGAAAAGTCATTGTCGAGAACCGGATCATCGTCTTCGTTCTCTTCACCTAAAAAGCCTTTTACATAGCCCATTACAGCGTTGTATACCGTCGGTATTGCATTATCTTCTTCAACTATATCAACAATAGCAGTTCCGTTTAAGATATCCTCATAAACCGACTGGGGCAATTTAGTATATGAATGTTTTGACGCTTTAATCTCTTTAAGCCACTCTTCTAGAGACTTTGTAATTTCTTTATCCTTAGAGATACGTATGGTAAGATTGCTAGACTCATTTTCAGTCATACCTGATCTTCTTGCTCTTCCTATGATTTGATTTGCCATTGCAAATGCACCGGTAAGTTTATATATCTTATCTGATCCCGGTGGATACTCAAAGACAACCCCCTCCATTGAAGAGGCAACGTTTTCAATTTTTCCAAGTTTAGCTAGCTGTTTATCTATCAGCTCACCCATTTTCTCGTCTCCGGAAGACTGGAGAGCCTTTAAATAGTTAATTGACTTTTCAAGTTCTGCACGCATACGCCCAACTTCTTTGTCGTTGTTATCGACAAAATAGCTCTTTACTCCACGTAGCACTTCTATTGCGAAATCACTAATTGCAATTTCAATTGGCTTTAAAATTGAAGCTATAAATTTTCTTGAATTAGTTTTGGTTCCTAATCTTGATATAACCGATTGTAATTCTTTTGGTTGTCCTTTCTTAAGACTTGTCACTGAGATCGCCTGAGACTTTGCTTCTTCGGGCTCTAGCATTAGAGTAATAAGTTTGTCGGCAATATCAGGTGACATATCCACTTGTTCAGCATACCTTCTAACTGATTTCTCTATATAATCTCCAAGAGTCGCGTCCATACCCACTGGAGCAGCAAACGCTTCAATTTTTGATTTAACTTCTTCTAAAGCAGATCCATCGGCTAGTTTTTTGAGTGCAACAATTTTTGGTCCATTAATTTTCCAATTTTCATTACCTACTTGCTCGATTCCTCCATCAACTAACTCAACTAGTTTAGAGAACTTTTGTTTTGTTAATTGTTTTGATTCAGGAGTCTCTTCTTCTTCGCCGAAATATTGCAGCCCATGTAGGACAACATTGGGAGCAGAATATAAAATGATATTAGGATTGCCGGGATACATTACTTCCATATTAACGTACCTTTGTCCGTCTGCAAAGATTAGCTCCAAGTCCTCCGGAGTAAGCTTCCGTAAAGCCGCAGATATAGCTTTGAAGCCGTTTGTGAATGCGTTCTCGGCAGGATGACCTTTCCATTTTCCAATATATTCATCGGTAGTCATTCCGCCTTTGCTAATATCCCCTTTATTCCGTGCGGTGCGCACTTCACCATCGGCGCCAACCGTCCAACTTAAAAATAAGTTTTGTCCATCGACCTTCTCGGTAGCATTTTCAATTTCAGCGTTAGAGACTTTACCGAGAATATTAACAATTTCATTAAATGTTAAGTCAGTATCTTCTGACAAATGTGCCATATGGCCAGCAACACCACCCATTATTCATCTCCTACCGATTCTTCCAAGATATTAAGTTTCTCTTGAAGGATTCCAATATTAGATTCCATTTTTCTAGCAAACCTTTTCACTTCCTTAAGATTGTGTTTAGCAACAGATAATCTGCGCTTTTCAGTTAAAGTTTTAGGCTTAGAATATTTAATATATTCTTCTAGAGCTTGGATATAACTAAAGATGTCCTTATCAGCTAAAGACTCTTTTAAAATAAACTCCTGCCACTGTCGATTAAGTGTATCGGACATTCATTCTATTCCTTTGTAATTTTTCTGGCTTTTGCTAATTTAATTGCTTTTTTAAGAATTTCGCGAATCTTTGCTTCGCTGATTGTGGTTTTAGACTTAATGGCTTCTTCTTGTATGTCCTCATCAGATTCTTCTACAACTTCTTCACCATCTGCGTCATCAACTACCTCTTCCATTGCCATTGGTCGACGTCGTTCATCAGGCGCCATGCCTTCTCGATCTCTGCCGCGGCCGCGACGTTCTTCGAGTTCTTCTTCATCTTTTTCTGGCACTGCAGTTCTTTTATGAGGTTTTCGGCGATCACCAGTAGCCTTAGCTTGCGCTAATTCTTCAATTTCCTCGCCTTCTTCTTGAACTTCCGCCTCTGGCTCTGCAGCCTCTTCTTGAACTTCACCCTCAACTTCTGAGGCTTCTTCCTGGACTTCTCCAGGGCCATCAAATTCTTCAAATTCTTGAAGAGAATTAAATTTAAACCCCCAAGCTTCTGAAAGAAGTTGAGTAAGTTCTTTGTTTTTCCAATCTTTAGTAGACATGTTAATTTGTGCTCCTTTGTTTAAAGATTCATAATAAGTAGTATTTTTTATCCCGTCTTCCCAATCTCTAAAGCATAAATTTCCCATTTCGTATGCTTCCCTTTCCATTTCTCTTAGATGTTCATCGTTTTGAGCATATCCATCACCCACCGAATGTACCTTATCAAACTCGCCGTTGCAATTCTGGGTGTGGTGTACTAATTCGTGAGATAGCGACCTCATAATGTCTTTGGGATGACGATCTGTAATATATAAAGTAACAGATCTATTTTCTGGATCGTAATAAGCTGTTTTTCCTAGAGGATCCTTAGCATTCTGGTTATCACTTTTTAAAAAAATCTTAGGTGGCTTTTTAAACCCCATTCTTTTCTTTGCAAAAGGCAAAAATTCAGAAACCAGAGGTTGAATTATTTTAATCATATTTTGGTACTAACCTTACGGAATAAATAGTTGTTTATAAAGTCTTTTATTACTTTTTATTATTAGAGGGTGAAACCAATTTGAGAGACAAAGTAAAAAATTCTAATTCACCAGTGGCAGTAGCGTTGCTTAACGGCATCACCCTGGAGATTGACACAAGCCGATTTCCCTTCATTTCGTTTCTAACTTCCAGTAAAACCCCAACAAACTGATCCCAAATTTCTTCACCAGGGTTCCACTTCGACCAAGATACTATATCCCCGACAGATAAGCTGACAGCATTTAATTCACCAAACTTGCGTTTTTCTTCCATTTTATAATCAACATTGAATATCGCAATAAATAGTTATTTATTATTTATTAGCTATCAGTATCAACATAGAGGCTAATATTAAAACTGCAGTAATTTCAAATCCAGCAAAATTATATAAAGTAAGGGCCACTAAATTTCCTAATAGTAGCCTCCAAAAAATATTAAATGTATATAACATTTCAGTTAAATCCTATTTCTGTTATCTCTTCTTCATCTATCATAAAGATATTACTTCCATCATACACCATAAGTCGATCTTTGTTATCTTTTTCGAAATCAACAATATAAATTTTTATCCCTCGATTAATTTTAATAAATTCTCTTTTCTCCGGAGACCAACACCAGATATCTCCAGAACCGTTTATCATAGCGCTGGGGATTAAATCATTTTGTTGTGATTCTTCATCAAACTTACCACTTATTTGTCTTATTATTTGTTTTATTCTTACTGTATCGTATTTCGATTTCTTTTCTTTTTTAGCCATTCATTATGCCTCAACCCAGCTTCGACCAAGCTAGGACTGTGGCCATAATACCCTGGATAACCATGAAAGTGGTCATTGCCTTTGTCTTATAAATTTTTAAATCTTCTATATCCTTTAAAGCCGATTTCAGCTGCGAGGACGAGGCGGTATCATCCATCTTATCCTTCCAAACTTTTAGATCCTGTATCCGATCTTCTTTGGCTTTCAATTCAGTTAGTTGGGTCTTAACGTCGTGGAGTTCTTCGCGAAGCCCCTCGACCCCATGTGAAAGAGTTTCTAGTTGCTGCAGAACTAACTTTGTGTAAGTTTCCCAGCCGTTGTTAATATCAGGCATCTTGTATTCTCCTGGTTTTAATTAGTTCCCGGGCATACATTCAATCCGTTGAATGTTGTAGCGGCCTTCATTATTGATAACTTTGTTAATGATTAACTCAAAATCTAATGGTTTGATGTCGTCTAAACTCTGGTCTTCACAAACCTTCGTTAATACATCATCGATATTTTTCTGAGAGTCTTCATAATATTCAATACGATTGATATTAGATTTTCCGTTATCCATTATTTTATTTCTCATCATAGCAACCATAACATCACCCTTGGACTCACCCTGCGTGGCAATTGGTCGCACTTGCGACGAATCAATCCCCAGTTCATCGAGGTAATCCATGATAGGGCCAAGAGAGGCACCCTGCCGGGCAGTCACAACATAAGTTTTCGAATCTGGCGGGAATTCCCGCATAATATTAGTTATAACTGAAATTTCATGAGGCTCCTTGACAATTGAAAAATCACTCATATCAATTTGATAACCCAACTCTATCAAAGCATCTACTACATCAAAAGCTTCTACTCCTTCCTTGGCTGCAGCTGCGCTTATATACTCTTCAAACTCCTGCTGGTCCCGTAGGGTCGTCTCGGAGCCGCTGGGGCCTTTAACACGGGTTTCTGACCTCGTATGGGCTATTGTCTCATCGAAGTCAAAGATGCGGAGGGTTGTAATGGGTTCATAATCTTCATTTATAAAATTCCGCCAATTTTCCATTAAGAGTTTCATTATTTAATCGCTTTAAGGGCTTTCATTGCAAGTTCTTTCCCTTCAGGGGTACCCTGAGAGGCAATTTGTTGTAGTTGAGAAAGTGCTTGTTCGCTCCCGTTTTGAGCTGCTAATTTTAATTGGGTAATCGCGATTTCAGCAGTTACTCCACCAGACTTGGCGCCCTGAGCCCATTCAGGTAAATTGTTAACCATTTCCTGTGCTTTCTTTACGAGCTTTCCGGATGAGTCAATCTCTGCCCCCTGCTCAGCAAGAGCTTCTAAGGTTGCTTTAATCGCTGCTTCTGCTTTGCTACCAACATCAAGTATTCTCTGGGAATCTTCAGGATTATCAGCAATGCTTATGATTTCTTTGCCGATTTCAGCCAAACCATCTCCTTCCACTTTCTGCAAAGTGTTTCCTATATATCTTAATTCCTCTTCGGAAGCTATTACTTTATTTGCGACATATTCACCAGTGACATCATCGAATCCCGGCGCAACAAAATCTCCAGCTGCAGCATCAGAACCTCCCAAAATACTACTCAACACATAAAAAGCCAGCGCTACTATAATAAGTTTTACAGCGAAGCTCCCCACTTTATACAAGACAGGGTGTTTTTCTTCAAAGCGTTGCATAAAGCTTCGGATCTTGTTAACAATTCCAATAATCTTGCCGGCATACTTAGCCGCTTTTTCTTTCATTCTGTCTATCAACATAAACGCCTGAGTTGAGAGATACAAAACAGGATTGCTCGCCATATCAGACAGTGCGTTTTCATCCAGCTGTTCAATATGATAATCAACAGAGCGTTCCCAGTTTTCAAGAAATGTTTCTATGGCATTTTCATTCTCGCTTAAAGTATTGAGAGCATCATAAAAAGATGTTTTGGTGACTGTATCATTTTCAAACAAATACAAATCACCGTAGTGAGATGATTTCTCACTTTCGTTCAAATACTGTCGCCAATTTTCAAGTAGGAGTTTCATAAGTCTTTCCAAATATTTCTCTGCCGACAACTCCGTAATCGCCGGGACCATATTGTACTAAATAGTCCCCCACCTCACCTTGCAGCAAATCGTCGGACCAAGATACTTTTACCTGAAATGGTTCGTGCATCTCCATGGCAAATACTGGTATGTTTTTCTTTGCGGCAGTACCATCACCCAAATCATCGTATGTCTGTGCAAATTTCTCTGCTGGAATGGGCCATTGTTCACCCTCAGTACCAGTCATAATGGCATCGCCGGCTTTGGCGCCAACGGAACCCTCCTTTGTATTGATAGTTTCATCGGCATCGGCATATCTAAAATTCAATGGAATAGGTTTCTTGGCGGTTTGGAATCCAGCTTGCGACAAATCGGGGCTATCATCGAGCCCGATTGTCTCATTCAAATACTTTTGCCAATTTTCAAGTAGGAGTTTCATTTAATATCTTCTGCATGTTTAACAAAAGTGTAGCCCATTTTTGCTGCATCAGATACTGCAGCAATTACTGTTTCATCTTGTGTTTTAAATTTGTTTCTTACATCGTCCATGGTGATGTCTGGAAACTTTGGTGTTGGATCACCCGGGAAAAAAGTCCACACTCGTAAAATAGTTTTATCTTCTTGTGAAGGACCCAGAATAAGAGTTGTGTGTTCTACTTCTCTATTGCCCGCGGGTATATTTGTAACCACTTCTGCCAATTGTTGTCCAAATTTTGGGCTACCTTCATCTTTAACTGTTACTTTGCCGCCATGTGCCGGCTGAAATCTTACAGTTTGATTATCGGGTAGTTGGCCTATGTCCACAATTCCTAGCTGTCCAGAAATGGGTGCCTTGAAACCCACCGCGGGACTTTGTATATCTGTGTGATCGTATGGTTCCCAATTGGCCGAAATTAATTCTTCGACTGACATCGGAGACGCAAACGTACTGCCGGCAGAATCGGGGCCCGGGTTTCTTTGGTTCACAGAGGCCACTATGTAATCAGCCGGAGTGTTTGAAAAAGCATCACTAACTAATTTCGTATTTTCATTCAAATACTCTCGCCAATTTTCAAGTAGGAGTTTCATTTTTATCCTTCCAATCTTTAATAGCAGCTTTAATTGCGTCCTCTGCTAAAACAGAACAATGAATCTTAACCGGTGGAAGAGAAAGCTCACGCGCAATATCAGAGTTACTGATAGATTCTGCTTCGCTCATGTGTTTCCCCTTGACTAACGTTGTAATTAGCGAGCTAGATGCAATTGCAGAACCACAACCAAAAGTCTTGAACTTGGCGTCCTCAATAATACCATCGGTGTTAATACGCAATTGGAGCCTCATTACATCACCGCATGCCGGCGCGCCAACCATGCCGGTGCCCACATCGTGATCGTTTCGTTCCATGCTCCCCACATTCTGTGGGTTTTGAAAGTGATTTATTACTTTATCTGAATAGGACATTAGGCTTCCTTTGGTTTTCAAGTAGGGACCTCACTTGATCTCATCCACTGATTTATCCATCTCGTCATCAAAGTCGGTGCGAAGTTTAATCATGGGGTTGAATTTAGCATGTTTTCGATCGAGAATAAGAGAACCTTGAGGCTTTACAAGCTCTCCGGCGATCTCTACCCCTTCAAAATCAATTTCTGTGCGCTGTTTATACACAACTTTAGGTTCTTCTTCGGTCTCGTCTGCATACGCTGTCCCCGAGAGCAATAATAATAATATATATTTCATTTTAAATACCCCTCATCTAATAATAACATATTAACGTTGGTGTTGTCAATAAATAGTATTCCCAGGTATCTTCCGTACTTTCTAATACCGCGAGACTTCAAAACCTAGATCTATTTTATCATCCATTATATCTCTGTCGACGCCGCGGAATAATTTAGCACGGTAAAGATAGATCTTAAAAAGCCACCGACTCACCACATCCACAAGTTCTTGTTACTGACGGTATATTTAAGACAATGCCCGATTTAAAAAGATCTTCTTGATAATCAATTTCCATTCCATTTAAAAACATATAAGATTTAATGTCAACACAGACCTTGACAGAATCGAAATCGAAGACCTTATCCGTTTTTTGAGGTTCTGTTATAAACTCATAAGAGTGGGTATATCCAGAGCACCCGCCCCCTTTAAGACTTATTCTTAGATAATCATTTGGTGTTTGTCGTTTTTTAAGAATTTCTGATATCCTAGCCGTAGCCTCTTCAGTTATTGTTATAGCCATTTTTTTTCTCCAAACCTTTAGTTTTATATCCGCTTTGGGCCCATATTCCGTTCATAATATGTCCTGTTTGCGAAAAATCATTCCAGCCTAGGGCATGCCCAAGCTCGTGTTCTAGCACTCGGGCCGAAGTTCCCCACCCGTGAGCAATCTCTATCTTTACTTTTATGATTTCACCATTTTCTTTTTTATGCCAAGTCTTTGTATTTCCTATATGTTTACCAAACGGGAATCCACTACTTGGAATATCTATCATTATTTGATTTCTCAAGGGAATTCCACCTGCGCAAGCATAATCTTGTTTAGAAGCAAAATAAACCCCCTCAAAAGTATACCCGATAGATTCCCAAAACTTTAATGCTGAATTCAATCGATCTGGTTTTATATTAATAGAATTACACACTACGATCGTGGGCGCCTCAACCCAATGATGTTCTTGAACTAACGTTCTGCGTGAAGAAGTCTGGTGATAATCGCTGTCGACTATTGTAGGCCCTTCTGGGTTTCCAGACAATAAATATAAAGCCAAGAATTTATAAAACACAACATGTATCCCCCGTGTTGTTAATCACCACCATAAATAGTATATAATTCTTCTTCTTTGTTATCATCGAGTATCGTGGCCACCAAATGAACACGCTCGACGTTTCCTCCGTTCAAAGCTGTGTGATACTTTGTCGTGTCCACAAAGTAGGCCGATCCATTGGCTGGCATGTGAAAAGCTTCGTTATTAACTACCATGAGGGCACCGGGATTAGTTATTATTGGGATATGGATTCTCGCTTCCGGATCTCTATGAAAACTTAAAGACGTCCGACTACCAAGCTTTAGAATTCGGATCCTCCCTAATTTAAAATGTTTCGAAAGGACGTCATATACATTTTTTAAATAGGTCTCGTATAAAAGAGGTTCAAAAACTTTGTATGCGTCTTCATTCACGAACCTTTCTACTTGAACTTCCTTATAATCCTCGTTCATCGTCCAGAAAACTCCGCGCTGGTCATTAACCCCACTATTTTTGTGGGTAAGACTTATACAGTTAACCAAATTACCACTAAAACCTATTTTTTCTACAGCTAGATTGTAGGCTTCTATTATCGCCTCTATATCAAAGTGAATGTTTAATTTTCGAAAATTGTCGGACATTAGTTGTCATAAGCCTTGTCGATTTTATCATTAATTAACGAAGAAGCAGTAAGCATATCTTCTGGTTCAACTTCTTTAAGTATAAGGTTGTCAGTTTTAGGCTCATAATACATACCAACTAAATCTCCTGTTGTCACCTTCGACATGTCTTCTTTTGAAATTATAATCTTACCACCATTCTTTTTAACGAGAGCGGTAAGAATGCTAAAGAGGTATTCTGGATCTTGTAGATATTTGCTCATATTCTTCCTAAAAACCCTTTCCAAGTACGAACTAAACGCTCGTCTAGGTTCTGTTGTTGTCCCGCGGGTAAGCGAGCATTAAGCATTTGCTTTATTGCCCAATTGAAAAGGTTTCTCAATCTGTCTT
>Ga0209337_1002612_pt1 | contig 12947 bp, 1 predicted proteins | sample LinPmetageLP53_FD_184044 | JGI IMG/M metagenome (GOLD analysis project Ga0209337, IMG submission 184044) | Marine viral communities from the Pacific Ocean - LP-53 (SPAdes) (version 2) | ecosystem: Environmental > Aquatic > Marine > Oceanic | place: Pacific Ocean | collected 2010-02-08 | reverse complement strand
ATACCAGCTTGACCTCTTGGCTTTCTGGTATCATTTGCTTGTTCCCTTACTACACTATAACTCACTCCATCATTAGAAACTTCTATACCAAATCCATTAAGAGTTGCTGTCCTACTTCTATAGGAGTTAAAATACCTCCCATTGATAGTTAGAGCATCAAAAGTAGTTGGTTCACCTAGATTCAATACAAATTCTCTATCACCTGAATTTTTAGTTCTAAAAACTAAGTCGTCATCATTATCATGATAAAACATAGCTCCTATTCTTGATCTAGCATCTGTAGTAGTACTTGTTTGATGGTATTGTGTATCACCTTCATTAGAGAAAAAAGCTGGAATAGATCCACTTGCTAGAGCATTAGAGTCATTGTATTTGTAATAATTGGCATAAACTGCTAGTAAATTTTCATACCCTCTTATATCTTTTATGCTATATGCAGTCTTTACAACCTTTTGATCAGTTGTATGAGCTACCTCTGTACCTGTCTCGTATATTTTAGTTCCGATTGGTATAGTTGCAGATGTATCAAGTAGCATCTCTTGTACATATTCTTCTACTTTCATTGAACGAATAGTAGAATCGTATCCTCGCAGATTTAAAGTTATACCTCCAGAATGTCCGTTATGTACAGTACACCCTACTTTATGTCCATTCCAATGATAAGATGTATCAGTTCTGAGTGAGTCTATTGTCATAGTAGATGGTTTAGTTCGCTGAGGAGTATCACTCCAAGGAGCTGCATCTGTGTCAGAATTTAGATAATCGTGCGGCTCCTTTCCCCAATAAAAATCATCACTGTAAATTCCTATATAAGGTCCAGGTGAATCGTCAGGACCACCATAGAAAGGCATAACTCTAGTTCTCAAATAAGGGCATTGTTGTATTTGTACACCAACCATTCTATCACCAGTATATGAAGAGTCTTCAGGACCTCCAAACTGAGAACCTGATATTGTTACTTTAACATCTCTCATTTTAGTATCTTTAAGGAATATTCTTCTGTATCTAGAATTACTTGTTCCGTAAGTATCTCCATAACTATCAGCACCTGTACTAATACTTAAACCATATGAGCCTGTAATTAGGTGACTGGTAGCTCTGTAATCTACAGTTGAACCAGATCCTATAAATGGATCTATTATAAAATGTTGTAGAGGATCTGTATCAGTTGCAAAATCTATATCTTTGTATGTTCTTAATTTATCCTTAATTTTTAATATAGTAGCTACCACTCCTGTATCAGTTACTATCGTATCACCTTCTCTAAAAGTATTATGACCACTATTAACTTCTATAATTGCTCTCTGACCAGAAAAACTTCTAGCAAATCCTTTTTGTCTTAGGTATGCCTGTCTACTTAATGAATTTGTAGCTACTACTTTACCTTCTTTTGCGTAGATTTTCTTAACAAATAAGGTATCAGTTGTAGTCTTAACAACTTGCATTACTTCATTATTATCTTTAGTTTGTATTTGTTGATGATTAGGGTATACATTAGATTGTGTATGCAATGTACCAATCGGATGATTTGATTGGTGATGACTAGATGGATTTGTACCATAACTGTAATATTCTACCGTATTGTTAGCATCTGGAGATATCTGCAATTTATAATTATCTTTAGCTTCGTGGTAGATAGAGATAAAATCACCTACACCAAACCCACTTTCATTGTTAACAAGTATTTTACCTGCTCCTGCAGGTGCTGCTGTCTTTACTTCAGTTCTTGCACGTAGATCAGACGAACCTGATACCAATACATTACTCCAATGTATATCATCATGTTGTATCAAACCTGAATTTCTTTCTGTAGATCCAGTCAAGCTACATGTAGCGTTACCTATTATTTGAATATCACCATCTTCTGCTTCTATGTATGCGTCACGAGTGGAACTATCTAATGCTAGATGTGCGTTATCTTTAATTATGAGTCTACCTTGATCATGCACTCTAATATGATCAACATGCCATTCAGCTGAAGCACTTACATATATTGTTGTAGGTTCAGTAAATACTGGTGTATCATTTCTTATAATTCCAACAAAACTACCAGAAAACCCTGCTTCCCATGTTGGAGATTCACCTTTTCCATTTGCATAACTAGAAGATATTCTACAGTAAAAGAATTCATTTGAATCTAAACTATCATACATAACTTGTATTTTATGTGTGCCTGGATAGGTGTAAGTGTAGAAAGATCCTGATGTTGAAGCAAACCCTGTTGTACTGTCTACTACTATCCTCTTTTTAACACCTGACCAGTAATGATATCCAGAACCAGAATTGATTAAAGTAAATGTATGTGCAATTACAGCTGAATCACCTTTACCTGGTACTGAACCACCACTCCATGCAGTTGGATCATTAAAATGAAATTGTCCTCCATTTGTTACACTGTTGATTGTTGCCATTAACTAAGTTTCCCTTCGATTAGTTTTAAAATTTCTAATTGTTCTTGATAATCATCAAGCTGAAAATCCTTAAACTCTGGATCTATATCTTCATTAGCTTCAAGTTCACTTACTTGCTGTTCTATTGAATTTATAGTTTCCTGTATATCAGATAAATTATATGATATATTTATAGTTGCATTTACAGTTAAATTATCTGTATCTATAGTATAGTTATCATTGATACTGAATACACCATATAGTGCTAAATTTTTATAGTTTATTTTATTTAAAATCATATTATACTGTTCTCAAAGATTTATAAGTTATTATTGATTGTGATGGTACACTCATTAGGTACCTAACTTGATTGGTTGCTACTTCAGCATAATCAATTGTTCTGTTTAATCTAATTCCATCTGTGAATACTTCTAGATATTCATACCCATCAGTTGATAGTTTATATGTTAATGAGTTTGGTAGAGTTACTACCCTGTTTGTAGTTAAATTACTACCTGTAACTGAATAATATTCTACTTTAGGTACACCAACTATATAACCTACACTATCATCTTCTCCTGGATCTGATGTGTGTATTTTTAAACTTTGAGATGCATCCGTAAATAAGTAAGATGTTTGCTGTGCTTCATTTTGAAATTCAATAATTGCTGAACGAGGTGACGAACCATAATCTGAAACTAATCTTAGATGAGCTCTGTCATTTGTACCACCAGGTGCTAAGTCTAATCTACCATTAGCTGGAACAGTCATAGAATCCCATGTAGAAGAGCCAAATTGGAAGTTTATTTGACTATGACCTCTAAATACATCAGCTACTACTTCTCCACTTGCACTTATATTACCTGAGGCTGTTACGTTACCTGCGGCATCAATACGTGCTACTTCAGAGCCTCTATTTTGAAATATTATATTTCTAGCTGAAGCACCACTATTTTGATCTGCATCTGCATTAAGTATTAAATTTACATTTGATCCAAAATATTTATCGTTACCTGTATCTGAAATTAATACATTACCTGCAACGTTAACCTGACTTGCACTTAACTCTGCAGTAGCAAGAACTTTTCCTGACCCATTTGGAGCTAATACTATATCTTTATTAGATACTGATGATGCAAATTTAAAATCTGAAGAAGAGTTTGATAGTCTTCCTATTTCAGTACCATCATCTCTAAATACAATATCACCTCCTCCAGCATCTAACCTAATATCATCTGGAGCATCTATAGTGAAATCACCATTACCACTTTCAGTAAGAGTAACTGCATTACTTCCGTCACCTGTTATCGATAAAGCTCCTCCTGTAATCAGAGTAGCTTTTTGAAGTTGTATGTCTGTAGTTGCCGTTAGTTTTAAGCTATTACCTTCACCTCTTATAGAACTATTAGCGTAAGTTAATCCTTTATTATTAGCCATATTTACTACATCAGTAAAGGTTGCAGATGAACCTAATATACTACCTGTAGCTATAATATTTCCATTCGCTGTTATGTTAGCACTTGCACTTATCGTACCTGTTACTGATAAGGGTTTAATGAAGTCTATACCTGTATGTGTTATATAACCTACATCAGTTCCGTTAGGCATAAGCCTAATACCATTACTATCACTTCTTAATCTTAAACCAGTTGCAACATCAATGTAGTTACTTGTATTACCTACGTAATATGTATCTGCTATTATATTACCATTAACATCTAATTTTTGAGATGGAGTAGATGTTCCTATACCAACATTTCCAGTAGAACCAGTAATAAACATTACAGTTCCTGAACCTGCAGTAGCGTCAGAAGATAATGTATTAAATTGATAATTACCACCCTTTGATGTATTTGGACCTAAAGCATAAAAACGAGCAGTACCAGTTAAATTGTCCATTAATGTGACATTAGCTCTATAACTTGCTGCAATAGTTGAACCTCCTATTGCAATATTTGGAGTATCTAATTTTTGTAAAGGAGTGGATGTTCCAATACCAACGTTACCTGAACCAGAAATTATCATTCGTTCGGTACCATCACCAGTATGGAAATGCATTCCGGCATTACCACCATCAACTCCTATCTTATTACTTCCACCACCCATTTGGTAAAATCTATCAGCTGATATTTTTATGTTTCCATCTACTTCTAGCTTTTCATCTGGATCAGTCATTCCTATACCGACCTTCTCTTCTGAATTGTCAATATACATTACAGCTGCTGTTCCACCATCACCAAATTGTATGTCTCTGTTGGTATCAGCTTCTAAAGATAGTACACCACTATTATTATACATCTTACCAACGTATGTAGCTGTTGATCCGACCTCAATATTTCCAGAAGAATATATATCCCCTCTTACTGATAATGTAGCAGAATTGATTGCACTATCAGTATTAACATTTATTGTATCAGCTATTATAGTTCCACTTGCACTTATATTACTTGAAGCTATAAACTGACTAGCTGATACAATACCTGAAGATGTTATGTGACCTGTTATTACTTCATTAACAAATATTTTAGTCCAATATCTATTTGTACTTCCTAAAGGAATTGAATTATCACCTGCAGGTATAAGATTATTTTGAATTTGAATATCACTACCTGCTGCTATAAACAAAGAGCTATCACCAAATATTCTTGGATAACCACTTAGGTTAGTAATTTTAAAATCACGACCTCCTATATCAAAAGTAGCACTTCCAGTTACTAAAAGACTACCAGTCATAACGTGAGTATCGTCTTGCGCGTCTCCAAATATATTGGACCCTTCTGTAAGTAAAATGGATGAAGTTACTATTGAAGATGTTAAAGCGGTAACTGTAAGACTAGATACAGTGATATCTGTTGCAGCTAAAGAGGTTACTGAAATACTAGCAGCTAGTGCATCTGAATCAACTCCTCCATCCTTTATAGAAATAGTTCTTCCAGCTGTTCCATCAAATGTTGTTCCAGTATTCAATTGTAGAGTTGCATCATCTACAGTTAAATCTGAAATAGTAGCTGATATACCAGTTATACCAGACCCATCACCTACAAATGCATTCGCAGTAATAGTAGCACTTGAACTTATACCACTTGAAGCTGTTATTGCACCTGTAAATACAGCTTGAGGTACATTGAAGGTTTGCTTACTTGTTGCAAATTGAAGGTAGTTACTTGTTTGAGATCTATTTATAAGTTTAGAAGATAAATGTATATCACCGTTTGCATGCAGTTTATCGTCTGTCCTAATGATATTAACTCCATCTCTAAAAATACTAACATCACTACCTAAATAAAGATATTGATCTGACTTAAGACTGTTACCAAATATTTGACCACTTGAACTTATAGTACCTGATGCTGTTATTGCAGCTTTAAAATCTGCTGTGTAGTGTCCATCATTACCAAGCCGTAATATTTCTTCGCCTAAATGTAGAAACTGAAATCCATCTCCTACTGAACTATGATCTTGAAATCTTGCTATAGTACCTGTAGAGTCTAATCTAAACCTTTGGTTACTTATATCAATTTCTCTAATATATAAAGTTCTAAAATCTTTAGAATTAGTAGTACCTAAATCTACAGCATTGTCTACTGATGGCACTATATGTCCACTTGAAGTAATATTAGTTGCTGAAATATCTCCACTTGCACTTATATTACCTGAAGAAATAATACTACTTGCACTAACAAATCCACCTAGTTGTATATTGCTTGAACCAGTAATAGGACCTACTAAATTAACTCCATAAGCAGTAGCTTCCATTCTCATTACATTACTACCATATATGTAACTGTGTCCTCCAGCAAAAAATTGAGCAAGATTGTCGCCACCGTCAACTGAACTTCTTAAATGAATATGATTTGAAGATATATCTAAACTTCCAACACCTGTATCAGCTATTTGACTATTACTACCATCGTGGTATATTCCTAAATCTCCACTGTTTCCGTATTTAGAAGCAACACCGTCAACAAATCTAATTTCTCTTGAGGCATACATCCTACCGTCACCACCGTCTAATCTAAAGAATTGAGTACTACCTGTTTGGAATAAAATATCACCTGCAGCTGTAGATGTTGCAATTGTGAGATTTGAAGAAGCCATGTTAATTACACCAACCTCTGTGCCGCTAGATTTGAATCTAATATCATTTCCAGCTGCATCTAAAATTATGTCACTAGTAGCATCTAATATTATATCATCTGGGGCAGCTATAGTCATAAGTCCACCACCAGTTTCTGTAAATGTTACTGCATTACTACCATCACCTGTTATCGATAAAGCGCCTGCACTTAAAACTAAATTTCCAGCTATATCAGCACTACCATCAATATCTAAAGTATCAGCTTGTAATTCACCTGTGATCTCTACACCAGCAACTACAGTATCTAACTTAACAACGTTATTGTATCGTAGTTTTACACCAGCATTTTCATTTACTTGTATTCCATTTTCACCATTAGAACCATTTATATTTACTTGATTACTAGATATAGTTAAACCATTGGTTCCTTGAATAGTATTAGTTTCTATATACCCACTTGCACTTATATTACCTGAGGAAGTTATATGAGATGTCATATGGATTGTACTACCGCTTATAAGTCCAGGAGCAAATATTGATCCTGAATCAGGTCCATCTGAAACATAAAGTCCATACCCTGCATTACCTGTTATACTTACATCATCACCTAGTATTAATCCACCCCTAGATTCGTAAGCATCATTATCTATTTTAGAAGGCCAAAACGTTTGAAATATTAACTTTGAAGTACCATCTCTAAAAATTTCAAGCTCTGTGTGTTGATTACCATCTATTTTAACATCTAATGCTTTTTCACCATCTACGTTGTTAATTGTGATTGGTAAAACATCGTCTGCAATAGCTTGTAGAGTTATATTTTTACCAATATAATCACCACTTGCACTTATATCACCTGAGGCTGTTATGCTATTTGCAACATTAAAAGCGCCACCTTGGAAGGTTAACTTGTTACTACTATGAACAAATTTAACATCTCCACCATTAAAATCAAGCTCACCTGCAGACGGAAGTGCTATGTTGTGATTAAATGTGGCGCTACCTGCATCTGACATATCAAGGGTAAGAGCTGTTATACCTCCACCATCATCGTTACCTTTAAATAATATATCTTGATTATTACCTAAATTTTGTATAGACAAATCTCCACCACCAAATTCTCCATCTAACTGTATAGATGAATCTGTTGATCCGTTTCCTAATTTTAAATTTTTAGTATATATATCTCCTGCAAAAGTTACATTTCCACTTGCGGTTATTTGATTTACTACAAGATTACCACTTGCACTTATATCACCTGCAGCAGTAAATTGACTTGCAGTAACACTACCTCTTATTTCTGTATTACCTCCTGTATTGACTCTAAAGTAATGACCTGATGCATCTTCTAATCGAATACCGTAATTACTATCTTCTCTAATTACCAATCTAGCTGATGAAGGACTTGCATTACCTATACCAACACTATTATTATCGTCTAATGTAAATGTTGTTGTTCTTGTACCACCTTCGGTTGTTCTATAACCCCATTGTAATCTACCACTTGAATCAATTGCTTGATCCCATATTTTTACACCTGCTCTAGATTGTCTAATAGAAGAATCAGTTGAATCTGAACCACTAACATGTAGTTTTGCTGAAGGTTTAGATCCGATACCTACATGTCTTTCACCTGTATCAGAGTATAATATAATAGCGCCAGAATTATCAGTAATTTCAACGTCATTGGCTGCTGCTGCTGGTTTAATTTGAAAAGTATCAGCATCAAGTGCACCTATTCTAAATCTTTCACTACCTCCTGTTTTAAATTGTAATACAGAGTCAAAACTACTATGCACACTATCAACAAAAGCAAGAGCATCTCCTCCACTGTAAGATACTCCTAAAGATACTGGATTAGTAGCATGAAATAACTCCATTGCTACTGTGTTACCTGTAGTTCTAGATCCTATCCTTAATTTGTTAGTTGCTGCACCACCTCCACTACCTCCTACATAATAATCAGTAGAAGTGCCTGATACAGCTATACTTTCAAATGAACTAGATTTAGCTGTTACACTACCTGTAGCTATAATATTACCGTGTGCATGTATGTTAGCACTTGCACTTATGTTTCCTGTTGACTTTAACCCAGCAGCTGTTAAGATACCAGTTGTTGCATCATCGGCATCATTTTTTATGAATGCATCATCTACATTAAGTGTTATAGATCCTCCTAATGTCACTGTACCACCATTAGATAAATTAGTACCAGCAGTTACAGTTACCGCATCTTCAGCCAGTTTAGCAATTGGTATTTCGTCGTTATCTATTTCAGCAACAATTGAAGCAGCTATGGTATCGTTTATCAACCCATCGATTTGAGTTGAGCTAGATACTGCAGTTGATCCTTTCAATATATTAGCTACAGTTGCTGTACCTCCTAGAGCTGTTGATCCAGCACCACCGATAGTTATTGCATCTTCAGCTAGTTTTGCAATTGGTATTTCATCATTATCTATTTCCGCTACAATAGTTGCAGCTATAGCGTCAGTTATTAACTCATCAATTTGAGCTGACCCTGATACAACTCCAGTTGGTAAAGCAGATGATATACCAGTTAAGTTTGAACCATCACCGAAAAAAGCACTAGCTGTTACATTACCTGATGCAGTTATATGACTAGCAAAGGTTGCTCCACTTCCAACGTTAGCTAATTTTAACTTACCTTGAAAAAGGCTTAAATCATTACCTGATTTTGAAATATATTCTGCATTTCCAATTCTTATTGTACCACTATTATTTATATTAATAGAATTATTATAAACTGTAGTAGTTCCTACAGTCACTGCGGCTGCATTTACTCCAGCTGATGCTGTTATAGCACCAGTTACATCTAGACCAGTACTAGATATTTCAACCAATTCATCTGCACCACCAGATCCATTTGTGAATAAGATCTTACCAGTACCATTGTAACCACCTCTTAATTTAAGCGTATTACTATTCCCTACTATTTGACCACCTGAATTTGAACCATACATTACAGTTATAGAACCAACTGGGAATGTATCTGAATTAGCATTCAACATTGTTACAACGTCGTTGCCAGCTGATGTTACCATTTTAAATTTATTATTACCAGCTGAGCCGCTAGTTTGAAGTTGCATAGAACCAGTAAAGCTATGAAGATCATCAGAAGCATCACCAAATATGTTTGAACCTTCTGTCTTAACTATACTTGAAGTTACTATTGAAGATGTTAAACTTGTCACAGTTAAACTTGAAACTGTAATAAGATCAGCTGTAACTGTACCAAAGGTAACATCTGCATCAGTTGCAACATCCTGCCCAATAGCGATATCGTTAGCATTAGCTGTGACTCCTGTACCACCTACAACATTTAAAGTTCTTGTAGCTGCTATTGTACCTCCACCTGTTAATCCATCTCCTGCAGTTATAGTAACTCCGGAGTGATCAATATGCTCGTTAGCTACAAAGTTAGCTAATGAATCATGATCTATAGTTCCTTGTGTAGCTGTTCCAATAGTTCCTATTATGGAATTACCTGTAATTGTTCCACTTGCACTTATATTACCTGAAGAAGTTATTGCAGTTGCAGTAACACCTCCTGCTACAGTTAGTAAAGCTCCTCCAACAGTATCAGTACCTATAGCTAACTTATCTTCACCTGCGTCAGTGAACAATAAATACTGATTAGTATCACCTTCAACTCTAAAATCTGTAGCTTGATTACCATTCTCATTAATAACAAACCCAGATGGTGCAAATGTTGCTATTGTTGTAGAAGAAGCTAGAATCTGCCAACCTGCTAGATTACTAGCATATTTTATAGCATTACCAGAATTTGTATTTGAAACAATCTTTTTATTATTAGCTAATTTTATATCATCAGTTAAAGATAGAGAACTAGTCAGATGTGCTCGTGCGTTAGCTTTTAATCTAAATACTTCGCTAGCTGATTGATCTCTAGTATTTGAAACTTTAAATACCATATCAGCTGTAATACCTTGAGGACTACTATCTGCTACTACTACAGCTATATTAGCTGCTTCTCCAGAAACTCGTTGATCGAAATCACCACCATCACCTGACGAACCTGATTCAGCTATAAATCTAAGTTGTCCTACTGTATCACCAGTGTTTGGAGGTGCATTAAATCCTAATCTTTCTAGTGATTCAATTATAGCAGCTTGTTCAGCAGGACCTATCTCCGTGTTAAAATACTCTAATGCTGCATCGTCATTTGCAACTGCTGTACCAAGTAAAGCTAAAGCTGCTTTAGTAATTGCAACACCTCTAGAATAATTCAATACAAATTCACTACCAGTAGTAGCTGAAGATACAGTCTTATCAAAACTCTCGATATTACCTTCCTTGTTTACTCGAATACCTTTCCGTGATTCAACATTTTGAACTTTAAAATCATTTGTTCTAAAGTCAACTTCTGATGTAGGATCTTGAGTATTGAATCCTATTTTACCACTTTGAGAGACATATAGAGAAGAGGTGTACCCACCTGATCCTGATATCTCCATAGCTATATCAAATGAACCAGGTACCGCTCTAATACGAGCTCTTTCTCTATTTGAACCATATATAGCATCTTTAGGATTATCTGAACTACCTGTATAAAATTTAATTGCACCGTCAGTTATACGAATTGGCTTACGAATATCTCGATCATCGTTTGTTTCATTATCTCCACCTGCTCCACCTTGATCTTTAGGTTTAATCCATACATCACGTGTTATAATTGCACTACTAGATATTTCACCAGAAGCAGTTATATGACCTTCAAATGATGTCCCAGTTGTACCAGCTACTGCTATTGTATTACCTGTTTGAGTAATAGTAGCATCACCATTGTCAAAATTAATAACTGCACCTTCTGCTAAAAATAAATCACTAAATGATAAAGATGTTGTACCTAGCGTTGCTCCATCGTTTTCTTCAGGAACAAAAGAAGTTTCTGCTGTAAATGTGTTAGTTCTAATACCTGATGTTCCATTATCAATTACACCAAAACCTGCTGCAATTGTACCACTATCAAGAGCTCCTACAGTTGTAATAGCTAGTCCATCAATATCAGATTTACTTTGATCTGCAGTTGCATTTGATTCAATTGCATCTAATTTAGTTTTATCTCCATCAGCAAAAGCTCCTTCTGAAGGCTTAACTTGTAGAGTTGAAATTGTAACACCTTTGATTCCAGCTAAATCAGTTACTTCTGAATCCATTACAGCTCCTGCTGCAGTTACATTTGTAGTATCTGCAGTAAGTTTAGCTGTATTTGTTGCAACATCTGAAGCTATTGAAGAGCTTAAACTAGTTGATGAACCGGTTATTGCTGCTGCCGTAGTAAGTAATAATGCATTTAATTTGGTATGATCTGCATCTGTAAATACATTTGAATCAGTTGCAGCTTCTACTGCTGTTCTAATCTCTGCATCTGTTTGATCTATAGTTGCACTGGTTTCTATCCCATCTAGTTTATCAAATAATGCTTTAGACATTACACCACCAATACTAGTAGTAGCAACTGGAATAGTGGCGTTATCTCCATTTGTTGTTGTTACTATTACGGTTGTTTCACTAGTTGTAACACCGAGATCACCTACTACATTTGTATTTTTAGCTGTATTTAATGTTATAGCGGTAATATTTGTTGCAATATCTGAAGCTATTGAAGAACTGAGAGCTGTAGTTGATCCTGAAATTGCAGGAGCTGATAGTCCTTTTACTAAACTTAAATTATCTACTTCTGAATCCATTACAGCTCCTGCTGCAGTTACATTTGTAGTATCTGTTACATCAGCTGAAGCTTCTATTGCATCTAATTTATCTTTTAAAACTGTAGTAAAATCGTTAGCTGTTTGTGATGGTAAACTAGTTAATCCTGAACCATCTCCAGTAAATGAACCTGATATCTTTGATCCACTAACAATACCTCCTGATATAGTACCTGTAGTTGTTATACCACCTGAACCTACATCTATTGAAGTAAATCCTGAAGTTATTGAACCAGCATCTAAAGCACCAACAGTTACTATACCTGTTCCTCCTGCTATCGGGGAATATATTGTGTTTATATTATTACCATTGTCAAGTATATTTCTAACTACATTAATATCTTGACCAAATACACCACTAGTTGCATTTACTTCACCACCTATCTTAACATTATTTGATGCAGTTATATGTCCATTAAAAGTATGAGTATCTGAAACAGCATCACCAAATATATTTGAACCTTCAGTTTGTAAAATTGATGAAGTAACTATAGATGAAGTTAAACTTGTTACATTTAAACTTGAAACTGAAATAGTAGTAGCAGTAAGTGTACCTACCTCTATACTATCAGCTAGTGCATCTGTATCAACCCCTCCATCTTTTATTGCAATAGTTACAGCACCAGATCCATCAAATGTTGTCCCTGAACTGAGTTGTAAAGTTGCATTATCAACTGTAAGTGCGTTAGTGACTGCATCAGCTGTATCAGCTTTTCCTGTTACATCACC
>Ga0209337_1002610_pt1 | contig 12950 bp, 10 predicted proteins | sample LinPmetageLP53_FD_184044 | JGI IMG/M metagenome (GOLD analysis project Ga0209337, IMG submission 184044) | Marine viral communities from the Pacific Ocean - LP-53 (SPAdes) (version 2) | ecosystem: Environmental > Aquatic > Marine > Oceanic | place: Pacific Ocean | collected 2010-02-08 | reverse complement strand
GTTGGTACACTTAAAATTGCTTTAACTCTTGTTAAATCAGCTGGTATAATATTTGTTGATGCAGTTTGAGATGCTGGTATAGCGGTATTAATTTCAGTCCATGATATAATATCTTGTGAGTACTGGCCTTTAGCTATAGCACGAGTTATGGCTTGAATTTCTTGAGGAGGTGGTATAACTTTTTGTACTACTAATCTTGGTTGATTAATACTATAACCTAAATTTCCATGTTCTGCAAGTAAACTATTATCAGCTGCTAAAGAATGCATAGTTATACCAGTAGCTGCTAAAGCACCATCAATATTACCAGTAAATTGAACCCTTATTTTACCTCTATCACCAGCAGTTCCGTGGGCTGCGGAATACATTTCTAAACCTTGAATAGTATAATTACCAGCTGTTAAAGAACCAGCACCAGCAAGGCGTACAACTTGTCCTACTCTAAATGGGAAATTACATATTGAACCAATTAATTGTTCTCCATCTAGTGGGGCTGCTGGGAAATTTGCACCACCTCCGATTGAATTCCATAAGGCTCTTTGAGTAACATTAACAAAATTTTGTGCACCAGCTCCGCCAGTATCATCACATGCAACACTATCAGCTGCTTCAGCAAGTCTAATAACTTGTACTGCTGGAGCACATATAATTTCAATTTCTAAAGGCATTGCAATACAAGGGTGTGCTCTTGGGTTTGTAAATATACCCCCCAACAATGGTAAGCATACTTTACGTCTTACATATTTCCAACTTTGAGCTGCGGTTGTTATACCAGTAGTACCATTTGGTACAGCTGCTGGAGTTATATTAGTATTTTTTGTAACATAACAATTATCTTGAACTAATCGTGATTTAGAACAACCTTCTAAAAATCTTAAATTACTATTGCCTTCACTTTCAGTAGAAGCATAATGTAAATTTGCATATAAATTATAGCCACTTAATTCTTCTAATAAGCGACCTTCGGAACGGATATTTATTTGCTGAAATAAATTTGATGCACCAGCTTGTGGGTCTATCATCATACAAGGTTGAGTTGCATTTTGAGTTTGATTAGGTACACCAATTTCAACTTCAAATTCAACATAAGAATTTGCTGCGTCCATAAAACCAACATTTCTTTCAACAACAAAGCGAATAATATTATTCTCAACAAATTGGTTTCCGTTTTTAGCTGGAATCAACAAAGAGTCTTGACCTATACGAATTGCATCGGATTTTGGGCGAAACATTTTATAATTAAATATAAGAAAAAAAATTCATAAATTAAATCGGTTTATAATGCATGAAAATCACTACTATCAATAACTGGAGCAGAATCAAATGCAATTCCACTAGCTTGTGGTGCTCTTGGCGGAGCTGGTGGAGGTGCATTTTCATTTTCTTTATGTCTTTCAACAGCATCTTTTATAAATCCATAAATACCTAAAGCACCCATTATAACTTCTCCAGCACCTGGTACGGCTGCACTGGCTAATGCTGCACCTCCTAATTCTCCTCCTAATTTTCCTATTGCTGCACCTTTCTGTGCACCAGTTCCTCCTCCAGCTAATATTTCACCGCCAGCAACTGCTCCACCTAATACTGGATTAATTGCAAAAGCACCTATAGCTGCGGTACTTTTTGCTAATTCACCAGCTTTTTGACCTCCAGTTAAATTTTTATCAGTTAGTGTTAATGCATCTTCACCAATTGCTGCAATTCCTCCAGCAACACCTCCAGCACCTTCTGCTGTTATAGCACCTTCTTCTGCTGCACCAGTTTCTTCTTCTTTAGGTTCACCTTCTTCGCCAGTTGGTCTTGCAACTTGTTGTTGTGTACCTTGTTCTCCTCTTGTTCTAACTGCTTCAATATCACGTTGTGTTGCTTGTAGACTTTGGTCTTGTGCTGATAATCTTTGGTCTATTTGTTGTCTTAATTGTTGTGATGGTTGTGTTTGAGCGTCTTGAGCTCCACCGCCTTGAGCTTGAGCTTGTGTACTACCATAAGCTCCTCTCAAATTACCACGTGCACCCATGTCTTCTAAATCTGCACTTCTTCCTCCAGCAGTTGATATTGTTTCTGCTCTTGGTCTTGATGGTGGAGGAAATCTATTTCTTAATTCTGCAACACCAGCACTTGCTTCACTAAAAGTTTGTGCTCTAAGTCTTGGTTGTCCTCTTAAATCATCTACACTTGGTGCATCTGCTGGTACTTGTGGTAATGCTGGTCTTTGTGGTAAACTTTCTGCTGCAATTGCTGGGGCAGGTCTCGGAGGAGGTATTGGAGCTTCACTACCACCAGTTGCTCTTGGTAATTCAACACCTCTTGGGCCTTCTCTTTGTAATGATACTGCATCTGGTAATTGAGCTTTTTGTGCTAATTCTGCTTCTACTCTTGCACTTTCATCACGTGCACCTTGTAGTTTTGCTAAATGTTGTTGTTCTGTTGGTATATTAGCACGTCCACTTAAATCAGTACCAGTTGGATTTGGTGCTGTTTCATTATTAAATATTGTTCCTAATGTACTTGAACCTTCTGTAAATGATGCTCCTTCATCAGCTCGGCCACCTACAGCACCACCTCTTAATCTTTGTATCTCAGGTGTATCAACTTGACCTGGTCTATAATCTCTTAATCCAGTTCCAGTTATAGCACTTCCAGTATTTCGATTAATTAATTGTCCGCTTGAATTGTCCCAAAATAAATCTTCATTAAATCCACGGCGATTTCCTCTTGCACCTCCAACACCACTTGCTGGAGGCACTCCATATTTAGCTGCTGCATCTGCTAATATACCACTTTGTAAACTAATTTTCTCTGGGTTTAATGAACCATCATCATTCCTTTCATTTAATAAATTCATTCTTTCAAATTGTCCTACTATATCTTTTTGTGCTTCTTTAGGATAATTATTAAACAATCTTACATTTTCATTATGAGCTGCTTGAGCTGATAATTGAATTGGAGAATCTAATAAATCAGTACTTGAGTTAGAAGCGGAACTTGGGGCTGCACCACCGCCTCCTAATGCATCAGTTTCATCTGCTCTTACTGCTTCTTTTACATCTTCATCGACATTTTGAGAATCCCATTGGGCTTGTAAAGAATCTACTTCTTCATCGTCAGGTTCATCAGCACTTGGTCTATCATAAAATCTATCACTAGCTCTTCCTTGTGCTTCCCTTGCTTGTCTATTTGCTTCATAAGATGCATCACTTGCTCGTTGTCTTGCTTGACTTTCAGCACTAGTTCTTGCTGTTTCTGCAAAACCTTGTGCTTTATTTTTTCCTAAGTTCCTTAAGTAGTCAACATGTTCTTTTAATTCATCAGTACTTGTAGGAATTTTTCTATTAAATTTTGCATCATAATCTCTTTTTAAATCATCTGGTAATTTATTTCTTAAATTATCTAAAGTCTTTGCTGCACCACGTTCAAAACGTCCTTTACCAAAACTCTTAATTCCTTCAAAGATTTCATTAGGACCTGGGACTATTGATTTACCAGCTTTATATCTTTGAAAAGCACCTTTTGTTAAATTATAAACTGCTGGTGCTGTTAATGATAAATTTTCAATTTGTTGTTGTGAAAATAATTGATTTGCTATTGCTTTACTACCTTTATAGGCAACGTCGCTTTGTTCCCATATACCTTTTTCAACATCATAATTAGACATCAAATTTGTTATTTTATTATTATAATCATCTAATGCATTTGCTTGACCTTGCAATCTATCTAAAACCGACATATTTATATATATATACTTTAAAAAAAATATTAACAAAAATCATTAATTTGGTTCTTCTTGTATTCCATTATTATTACTACTATCAATCATAGTTTGATTGGTTCTATTACCATTTTCATCATACATACTATATAATAATACTGGTTCTGCTAATTCACCACCCCATTTAAATATTCTCATTGTTTTAAAACAATTCATCATAAATTGATATTTTTTACTACATGCATCATTATAACATGCAACCCAATTATCTTCACCTCCCAAATGACTATGCATTTCTGTTAAATCACTCATCTGCTTATTTGAGGGAGTATAATAAACAATAGTCATACTTATATTTGACCTAATTGTTGGAGGCAAACCTTTACATGCTTGGAGTGAATAGATTAATAGGGTCTTCATGTGTCGACAAGTAGATGTTATCTTATTCATAACACTATGTTGTCTTATACTTCCTAAACAATCATCTAAAATTATACATGATAATTGACGTTCATCAGTAGGCATATCCATTATATTATTATAAATACCTTGCATTAAATCGTCGCTATAATCTGTTTCAACCATATCGGCTTCTCTTACTAAGTGTACGTTAGTTAAATCATTATGTGCTGTTGGAGATATAAAATATAAACCACCATCAAACATATCTTTAAAAAATTCTTCTCTTAAAAGCCAATTAGACATCGTATTTCCCTTACCGCTTCCCATACCTCCAAATAAAGCAATAGCTGCTCCATTCTTTTCAAATAAAGGTTTAAAAGGTTCTGGTAAATCTCTGTCTATTTTAACAAATTCTTCTTCTTTTCTTACTGGATATATTTTAAAATCTTTATCTTTTTGCTCTTTAAATTTTCTGCTAGATTTTGCTTTTGATTTTGCTTTTTTATCTGGAGGCATTATAATTATATTATATAAAAAAATTTATTGATAATTACCAAACAAACTACTCATAGTTGAATTTTTAGGAGCTTGTTGTTGTTCTTGTTGATAATGTTGTGGTTGATATTGAGCTGGTTGATAATTATTTGTATTAGGCATATAATATTTTGGGTGCATAGGTGGTGTACCAGCAACATGTTGATTAACTACTGGAGGAGGAATTGTTACTCTTGGAACTGGTTTAGCTGCTTTCTTTTTTTCTATATATTTATCTAATGCATTCTCAATTAAATTTGACAATCTATCTTCATCCCATGATGCTGCTTTTTCTGCTTCTTTTTTCATTTGGGCTTTTAATAATATCATTTCATCTTGTTCCATACGTCTTTTTACTTTTTCTTCTTTAATACTTTGCTTTTTTAAAGTAGTTGCTTCTTTTTCTGCTTCTTTGGCTTCTTTAACTGCTTTTCTTCTAGCCATAGATTTCTCTCTTGCTTTTGCTAAATTTGCTAATTGTTTTTCACTTAGTTGTCTTTTCTTTTTCTTAGGTTTATCTTTAGGTACATCACCTTTATCAAATAATAATGGTTGTTCGGCTTCTTGTATTGCATCTCGTTCTTCAATTGAATCTTCTACACCTTCTTCCTCTTGTTTTTCTTCTATAATAACCTTTAACTGCTCCTTAGGCTTATTGGCTTCTTCTATTTGTTGTTTCTCTAATTCTAGCTCCTCTTCAATAGCATCTCTAGATATAGGCATAATACTCATTTATATATCTATATAAGAAATTAATTTTATTATAAATGTATAATTTATCTATGATTTGTGAAAAAAAATTTAGTAATATCTTGACTACTATTGATTCAATTAAAAATAAAATAACCAACCAAGAATATATGACTTTAATGAAACAATTAAAAGATGTGTTTGATGTTTTGGATAAGGAATTGGTATGCGAAGAGTGTGGTGATGTGATTGAGGAAGAGGATTATAGTAGTGATGATAGTGATACTATATAATATATACTTCTTTACTTAATAATATATATAATACTTAATAATATATAAATACTTAATAATATAATAAATACTTAATAAACATGATAACTTAATAACTTACACAAATACTTAAAAACTTAACAAAATATCGCCCAAATATATTCGTGCAACTTTTTGAAAAAGTTGAGCCAAAGCTGAGAGAGGAAAAAACTTTAAGTTTTTAAGTTTTTATGTTAAATATTAAATTACTTAAATATATGAATATATTAACAAGTATGAAGAAAGGAAGTAGGTATTTTTGTGATTATTGTTATACAGAGAAGATAGATGCAGAGGACGAAATAACAAATTGTTATTTTAGTTGTTATCAAAAAGGTGATTATATGAGGCACATAAAATCAAAGAAACATATAGAAACAAAGAAAAAAATAACAGAGAAACAAGAGTACAAATGTAAGTTTTGTGATAAATATTTTGATAAAGATGGTTATGATAATCATCTAAAAATAAATAAAATGTTTCATGAAAAATGGGACGTTTATCCTAATATTGAGTATAGTTGCAATAACTTTATTATAAATGAAGTAAGAGCAACTTGTTGGGAAGATTGGAAAGAAAAAGCAATAAAAGGAAGAAAAACCTCAACTGGATATAGACCTAAATGTATTAGAAAAAATACAAGACAACATTTAGAGGCATTAGAAGAATCTGCACCCAAACCTATTATTAAAATACAAGATGCTAATGAAGAGAGTGAAGATGAGTATGATTATGAACCATATGATTATTGTTATGAGGTTGATTGTTTATTACCAAAATATAAATATTTAAATAAAGAGAGAAGAGCAATAATAAAAAATCGAGGTGGTGATTATTGCAAATGTGTTTATAAAGATAGTGATAATGAAGATGTTGCCGAAAGTAGTAGTGATGAAGAAATAGTATTAGTTGATGCTGGTATAAAAATAGAGAAACAAGCTGATGGTTCAATTAAATACATTTAACTTTTATATCATCTACTGATGCATCATTAACGTTTTCTTCTTTTTCTTTTAGTACATCATCTTCATTTTCACAACCATTTACATAGAGTTCTCTTGTTAGAGATTCTCTCATACAATTAAGTAAATCAACAATTTTTTCTAGTTGTTGCAATTTACCTAATGTTAATTTTTTTTCATTATCATCTAATTTTTTAAATTTACTTTCTTCAACTTTTAATTGAGGAATATCCATATATAATAACAATAGAAAAAAAATATGAGATTTTTTTCTCACGTTTAATCAAATGTAATCTTAAATTTTCCACCATTTTCGACATGACGTTGAGCCTCCTCCTTATTCAGTCCGTGAAATTTTCTTTTATATCCATATTTGGTATACGCCGTTTTACCAAAATTAGTTAAATCTTTTAAAATATTGTTAAAACATGTAACATGATATACTCGTTGTTCCCAATCGTCTTGTTTAAGTAAAGGTCTAAGTTTTTTACCACATATCTTACAAAGCCTTTCTTCATTAGGCATATATAATATACATACATTTTTTTTTGTTAAAACTTTTTTTAAAAGTTTAGTAAGGTCGTAATTCATTAATAACTTTTGGCGGAGGTGCACCATTTTTAACATGAAATTCAATATTCATTGTACCATTAATTTCATCAATATTTTTCTTTAAGTTAGTATTAAAATCTTTATAATAAATTTCAACATTAAACTGATTTAAAGTAAAAGGGGTGGGATTGTTAATTGGTCTATATAATAAATTATAAGGTTCATAAGAAACATCTACATATTTACTTATTAAATCAACATCATTTATTGGAAATGGGATTGTACCTATAACTCTTGTATCACCACCTTTAGTATCAACAACAACACCTTGAGGATATGTACCTGGGTAATTTTTTATATCAATATTATTTAAATTACAATATAGGAGCTGAGGTAAATCTGTTATAGCATTTTCAGTTGCTAATAATATTACATTACCATCTGGAGAATTTTTAATTATTTTATTTAAACTTTTTTGTCCCAAAAAATAAAATATTTCCGATGCTTCTAAATTTGTTGGTACAGACCAACCTTTATTTAATCCATTATTACCTTTAATTTGAGTAAATATATTATTACTTCCACTATAAGTACCATATATATTTTTACTAAATACTCCCCAAGAAGCCCAAAAATCTGCTGTTCCACTTATATTTGTAGTATTATCTTCTATTCTTGGTTCTAAAGAAAAAGTACCAGTTGGTTCAAAACTTTGGTCTATTGTTTGTTGTAATCTTGTTATAAATGCATTTGAATTTAATTCACATGCACTAGCTGCAGCTGGGTTATTAGCCATGTAAACTGGTACTAATTGTATATCTGCATCATTTAACTCTATAATTTTTGAATAAACTATAGTAGAGTTAGCACTTAATAAACTTGTAATACTTGTGGCTTGCCATATTCTTACTAAATATTTTGAACCACTTGTTGTACTTGAATATAAATCTGCACGTTGGATTTGTATAAAAAAATGATTATTATTCACAAATCCATTACTATTATATTTATTAACATAATTATGAGTCCATTGATTAAGATTATCATAATATCCTCCATCAATAACTCTAAAAATACTATTACCATCAGTATCAAAAGTAAACTCTACTCCAATATCAATCATTCCCAATTGATAATTTGCTGGTGCTAAAGGTGTTTTTATATCCCCTGCTTGAGTTCCTCTTCCGACTAATTGTAAACCCCAAGCCATTGCTTCATCATTAGTATTATTAATTAAATTAGGTGCGGTTGTAAGCCAACCTCCATTATAATCCATATTAACTTGATTACCAAACATAAGACATGAAGTATTAGTTGCTCTTAAATCTGCTGGATTTGCACCTTGTATCCACTCTACTCTTATTTCTAAATTTATATTTAATAAGGTTGGTATTTTTCCTACTACTAACCCAGGTTCATATATAACATCAAATCCTATTTCAGTTAAAGTATTTTGATAAGTATTCATAGCTACATCTGCTCTTGGAGCATTTATAGCTTCACCATTATTAGCAATACTTTTTGTTTGTATACCTTCTTTATATTTGGGTGCTGGACTTACAATATAAAAATCATATTTACTTGTTATTGCGTTTGCTAAAATTGTATTAAAATCAGTTTTTACTCTATCTTCTGTTGCAACACTATCAAAAAATATAAATTGATTATTAGGAAAATATTCATAATTAGTATTGGTATTACTATCATTATAATAATTATCAATTGTATAATTTTGGATATTTTCTGCACTCTCTAATATCACATGAGAGTTATATATATCTCTCCAAGTTATATTAGCTCGTATTGAATCAATTTCGATAACACATGCAACATTATCATACGAACCTGGAGTTAATGAATTTAATAATGTTGGTGTTTTAACAATAGGACTAACATAAGTCGGTACTTGTAAATTTGCTTTAGGCATACTTACCATTGCATTTTTAGGAAATGTAATAGGTTCACTAAAATAATTCTTATATTCACTTTTATTTGAAAGTGTTTGGATATTAATAGAAGTCATTTATAATTATATATAATAAAAAAAAAGTATTATAAAATCCCATCTCTTGTTTCAATTTGTATTGAAAGATGGGTGTCTGGCTGTAAATTATCTGCCTTTTTACCATCTTCTTTTGATATTTGTATATCCAATTGATTACAAGGTATTTCACCTGGGTTATTTAAAGGAATCCATACTTTAGATGCTGGTGAGTGTTCTGTTATTTTTAAATTATTTTTTTCTAAACCTTGTTCTACTGGTAGTTGATATATTGTTTTATCATAACTACGATTTTTTCCGTTTAATGTTCTATGAGGTAAATTTGTAACTTCCACATTAAATACTTCATCATCTAATGCTAAATCATTTACTTCTCCTAATTCATCAAAAAATGGGTGTTGTATTCCGTTTTGTGTATTACCAACATATTCTTGAATTGCTCTTTGATTAATAGCATCGTATGATGGTAAATCAAAATCATCATTTAAACTTGCAGCATTTACTAATCCATTACCTTTATCTGTATATGCACCAGCTGCTAAAGTTTTATCTCTATTAGCAAAATTCATTTTTATATTTTGTGCTATAAATATATCTTGTATTACATAATATCCGTTTGGAATATCAGTAGCACTTCTTACTTGATTCGCAACAACCATTGGTGCATTAGTACTTTCTACCTCAGGTGCTGGTTGTTGTATTGTTGCATATTTTGTTTCACTATTTACATATACTTCTTTTAAAGTAGGCATACCCATCAAACGAGATGAAAAATTCCCAAGATTATAACCTCCTCTTAAAGATTGTACTTGAGCGTCCCAATCAGCAACAGCCATACCAGCTCTAAATGGTTTTGAATATAATCTAAAATCTGCAATATGTCCGAACATATAATTTTCTGCACTTTGGAATGCAACATCATTATCTCTACATGCACCACCTATTGCTGTTATATGAGGTATTCCGTAATTAGTAGGTGATAAAGTTTTTGTAAAAATTGTACCAGTTGATAAATCTGTAATAGAACACTTTGCACTTGCAGCTCCACCCACACCATTATCTTGATAAGCAAAATAATACCATGTATCATATTGTATATTTATTCTTGTTCCTATAGTATCTTCTAATGTAATATTAGTTGGTGAACCTTGACTATCATGGATTGTAACGTCCATAACTGAACCACTTGTTATTTGTAGAGGGTGTATATATATAAATGGAGTTTTACTTGTATTATCTCTCATTACACCTCCCATAACACACATACTAAATTGCCCTGCACCAGTAACAATCGTATTATCATTTCTTAATCTAAATAAAAATGATACTAAATTTACACCAGTACCAGTAAATAAAGAACTACCAGCACCTGGGCTTCCAATGGGTATATCTATTATATTTCTTTTACTTGAAATTGAGGTTGGTGGTTCAGGGGTTATTGTATCTACACGTTGAAATAATACTATATCTTTTGTAAAATCACTTGCATTTCCTCCATAAGTAACATCAGTTATTGCTTCATTTAATCCATTATCTTTATATTGACAATGTGATTGTGCGTCATAAGTTCTATCATTTAAACCTCTAGACAACCAACAACCCATTGCAGATGATGAGCCTCTTCTATTTGTTGCAGTACTCGTCCAAGCATCTAAAAATTGTGCTTTAGATTGTGCGTTAACATTTCTGTATAATAAATTTGTACCACAATATGGTAAAATTGTACGTGTATTATAAGTTAATGCTGTTGAACCAGTACCAGTAGTCCATGCAACTTGGTTTGGAATCCAAGCTGCTAAACCATCATAATCATAAGCAAGTATATAAGGAATTGAGTTATATGGTGCAGTAGGACAATCAACATTACCAATTCTCACTTGCATACCAGTAGTCCAAAAATCATCAAATACATTATCTACATTACCAGCAGTATCAGTTAGTTGACCTATCATTCTACCACTTTCTGTTAAAACAATATTATATGGTGCAGTATCAAATCCACCAATATATGTATTTGTAGCATTATCTATATTACATTGGGAACAAGCAATTTGCCAATTATATGTGTCTGGGTCTGCTCCTCGTTCTGTTGATACATTATTAGCAATAGTGTATGAAGTCCAAGGCCAATCATCATTTGTATACATATTAACATGACCTAAACTACTATTATGATATACTAAAGGTGATATTGTTGCATGATTAGGTTGATTTGTTAATTGATATTCTTGAGTAGAACCACTTAATGTATTAGTTAATTTATTATCAAATAAAAAAATTTCACCTCTTCCACCAACACTACCAACTGGTCTTAATCCCATTAAATTATCATATGCTTCATCAACTGCACCTTTAACTAATCCTGGGGCATCAGGGTCGGCAACCAATCCATCAAAAGCTCCTCCTAACCAATTAGTTGCTTGTTCGGGCATTTGTGTACCATCTAAAGTATTAGTAGGGAAGATATATCTTAAATAATTAGTTGCATCATCATCAACTTTATAAAGTTGGAATGCAACTACTATATCTCCATCACCATTACTTTGTAGAACAGCGTGGAATCTTCTTCCTAAATAATTAAAACCACCAAATAATGTATTTAAATGTGCTACAAATACAGCTAATTTATAATTAGTTTCATTTACATTAATAATTGCATTAAAAACATTATATGCATCATAACGTACAGCCATAACAGCACCAGCTCCGATTGTAATAGAAGCATTTGTTAAATCCTCAACAATAGAGGCACTTATTAAACATATATATGAATTTGGTTTTATAACAAATCCTTCACTAAATGTATTTGTAAATTTTGATGGGTCTCGCAATTCATTTGAAGATAAATTAATTAAAACCATTTTATAATTATATATTATATAATATTATTATGAAAAAATTTAATCCCAATAAAGACATGAGAATACAACAAGAAAAAGCACATGTAACTTATCGTAGAGCCAATAAAAAAAAAGACAAAGATGCACACGAGGCATCATTAGAAGGATTTTCAATTGATACACAACCAAGTGAATTTAGATTAGTAAAAGGATTACAAGGTGGTAAACAAAAACCTAAATTAACAAAAGAAAAGTTATTTGATACAAAAAATGATGGTAAACCATTTCAAAAAAAAAAAGAAAGTAAAGTAGCTAAGGCTGCTAGAGCTTATCACATGGTAAACGGAAAAAAAGAATTCCATGATTTATAAATAAAGATGCAGAAGAAGTGCCGATTGGGGTGATTTCTATGTGAAGAGGTAAATAATGTTATTACGGCATGACCCACATATAGTAGTTAACATATTTTTAAATAATTTTATTAAATTTATTTTCGTGTACTATTTAAATGCAATATTTTATTGGTGAATGGTATAGTGATTTATGTATTTTACAATCATATTTAGATGAATTAAATTTTTATAGTGGTACAGAAAGAAAAAAGATGTTAAAAACACCTAAGGGAACTGGGTCGATGTTGTTTGGATATACGTGGCGAGGTTATTTATCTCCCAGTAAAAGTAGGACAAAATCAATATATAAGGGGTTGTATCAAACCAAGTGTTTAGATATGTACCCACATTTAACATTAGTATTTAAAGAATTCGCAGATATTTATTTTAAAGATTTTCCTTATCTTCAAGTGCAATTAAATAAAAACTTTAAAGCACCAATACATAAAGACTCTAAAAATGTAGGTGAATCAATATTAGTTTGTTGCGGTGATTATAAAGGAGGAGAAACAAATGTAAATTATAACACTCATATAAGAGAATATGATGCAAGAGA
>Ga0209337_1002607_pt1 | contig 12964 bp, 17 predicted proteins | sample LinPmetageLP53_FD_184044 | JGI IMG/M metagenome (GOLD analysis project Ga0209337, IMG submission 184044) | Marine viral communities from the Pacific Ocean - LP-53 (SPAdes) (version 2) | ecosystem: Environmental > Aquatic > Marine > Oceanic | place: Pacific Ocean | collected 2010-02-08 | reverse complement strand
GGATTCGAAATAGATTTTCGTCTGAATATGGTGAACTTATTATCTGTGAAGATTCTTCGAATTGTTGGAGAAAGAATTTCTTTCCCTTATACAAGGCTGCACGAAAGAAGTCTCATGAAAATGATGATAAGGATTGGCGATCAATCTATGACACACTCACTAGAATCCGAGACGAGGTTCGTGAGACCTTCCCTTATAAGAACATGAAGGTAGACAACTGCGAAGCTGATGATATCATTGCAGTCATCACAAAACATTATTGTGTTTCTGAAAAGATCATGATTATTTCTGGTGATAAAGATTTTCAACAACTTCAAACTTCAGACAATGTACAACAATATTCACCCATTCAGAAGAAGATGATTGTATGTGAAGATCCTGTGAGACATTTGGTTGAACATGTTATTGCTGGAGATAGATCTGATGGTGTTCCTAATATTCTTTCTGATGATGATGTCTTTATGGTAGAAAGTAAACGACAGAAACCTTGCGGCAAAAAGAAGATTAGTTCTATTCTAGAGGATATAAATAACTGGAACACAACCAGAAATTGGGAAAGAAACGAAACTCTAGTTGACTTGTCTAAGATTCCAGTGTATATTGTAGATAGAATTTTCGACGAATGGGAAAAACCAACAGAAGGTTCACGATCTAAGATTTTCAATTATATGGTTGAACATAAGCTAACTAATCTCATTGGGGATATACAGGATTTCTGATATGAAAGAAACGAAATTTACAGATGAATGATTTTCAATATTACGACGATGACTGGGAAGACTTTACTAAGTCTACAAAAAAGACTAAAAAGAAGTCTAGAAGAAACCAAAACAAACAGTCCCTTAAAGATTATAGTAATATGTCAATAGATGAAATTGAAAATGATATTGATTTCTGGGACGGCGAACAGGAGGAGATTTAATATGGGTTGTAACTGTGGAAAAAATAAAGGCAATGTTAAGAAGACTTTATCAGAAGCTTTTAAAAAATCTCAAGATAAACATAACGACATTTCTGTTGATTCTGATAGCATTCCCCAAATACAAGAACAAACATTTCGAGATGGTAATAAGACTATAATACGAGTAACACAAAAAAATAAAGTTACCGAAGAACCAAACACACCATCATTTGGACAGAAAGTCAAGAATTTCACTAAAGCTATAGCATCTAGAGCAACTAAGGGGAAAGCTTCAGATTCTATTGTGGAACTTAGACAACTTTCATGTCATGGAAATTCTGAAATTCCTCCGTGCCCGTATAGAGGAGACAGTGCTGTTCGAGAAGGTTTCTACTTCTGTACCGCATGTGGGTGCGGTGATAAACCCATGACATGGTTGAATGATCTTGAAGGTGAAGGTTCGTATACCAAACTACATTATCCTTGGGTTTCATGTCCTGTTAGGAATCCCGGATTTGGTGATTATAAGTCTTATGAAATAGAGTCAGAAGAGGATAAGAAACCTTTGAAAGAAGGAATGAACCGAAAGAAAGTTATTGAAGCTTATTTGAAAGCTACTGGGAAAGATATTCCCGAACATCCGGCTGCAAAGCCAAACAATGGAGAATGATTATATTATGACAACTGTGGAAATTAATACTATGAAAATGTCTAGAGAAACGTTAGAGTACCTTAAGAATTACTCTACAATTAATTCAAACATTATTATCGAACCGGGAAATGTTCTAAAGACTCTCTCGCCCGTTAAGAATGTTATGTCCGAGTGTACTATCTCGGAAACTTTTGAACAGACTATTGCTATCTGGGATCTGAACAAGTTCCTTGGTACGGTTTCTCTGTTCGATAGTCCCACGTTTGAGTTTCACGAAAACCATGTCGTGATTTCGGATAGTGGTAAGTCTGCAAAGACTAAGTACCATTACGCAGAACCGGAACTGATTCAGTCTGTTACGCAGACAATCAATATGCCTGATCCTGTAGTTGACTTCAGATTGACTGAGGGTAACTTCAACCAGATCATGAAGGCAGCTGCGGTTCTTCAACTTCCTGATCTTTGCGTTCGCAATACTGGTGAAACTCTTGAACTTGTTGCACTTGATGCTAAAGATTCATCCTGCAACACTTACTCTATTGGAGTAGGTGAGATTTCTGACGATACACCTTCTTTTGAGTTCTTCTTTAAGACCGAGAATATGAAAATGCTTCCCGGTGACTATGATGTTGAAATTTCTTCTAAGTTGGTTAGTAAGTTTACCAGTTCTAATACTGATTTGACTTACTGGATCGCTTTGGAAAATAACTCTAACTACGAGGGTTGATTGTGAAAAATCATTATTTGTGGGTCGAAAAGTATCGACCTAACTGTATCGCCGACTGTGTACTTCCTAATGAAATTAAGGCAAACTTTTCAGACATTGTTCATTCGGGTGAGATGCAGAATTTGCTCTTGTCCGGTAAGGCCGGTGTTGGGAAGACCACGGTCGCACGAGCTTTATGTGAAGAACTTGGATGCGAAAGTATCCTAATCAATTGTTCGGAAGATGGAAACATTGATACTCTACGGACCAAGATTCGAAACTTTGCCAGTACCGTTTCTTTCTCTGACAACAAGAAGGTCGTGATTCTAGACGAGTTCGATTACTCGAACGCACAGTCTACACAACCGGCACTTCGTGGGTTTATCGAGGAGTTTGCAAACAACTGCCGGTTTATTCTAACTTGTAACTACAAGAATAGAATTATTGAACCTCTCCACTCTCGGTGTACAAACGTTGAGTTTAAGATTGACTCGAAGGAGAAACCTAATCTTGCCGGTGAATTCTTTAATCGGTGTAAGTTTATTCTTGATAAGGAAGAAATTCCATTCAAGGAGAAGGTTCTCAGTGAACTGGTAATCAAACACTTCCCAGACTTCCGCCGATGTCTTAATGAGTTGCAAAGATATTCGGTTTCTGGTACAATTGACGAGGGAATTCTTTCCCAACTAGGTGAGGTCAACATCAAGTCCCTGATGGATGCGATGTCAAAGAAAGACTTCACGAATGTCCGTAAGTGGGTTGTGGAGAATCTAGATAATGATCCTGCTAGTATCTTCAGAAAGATCTATGATAATCTGTACATACACTTGAGTCCTCACAGTATCCCGCAGGCAATTCTTATTATTGCCGAGTATCAATATAAGTCAGCTTTTGTTTCTGACTTGGAAATTAATCTAACAGCATGTTTAATCGAGATTATGATGGAGTGTAGTTTCAAATGAGTAAATTTTATCCGAGTAAAGGTAAGGTTGCTATTCTAGTAGAGTCTCCGCAAAACGCAGAAGGCGAAATTATCTACGAAGAGAAAGGTAATCCTAAAATTGGAGTTGGTAAGGTTGTGAGTATTGGTTCTCCTGAACTACACAATAACGGCAATTTAGTTGAACTTCAATATAAAGAAGGTGATCGAGTTCTCTTTGAGAAGGATCAATATGACAGTGTATATGGTTATACTATTATGCACCAATTTAGAATCTTCGCCGTCGCCGAAGAAGGAGTTCGTATTGGATGAACTAATTCTTAACGAAAAGGATACCAACTATGCACTGTCAAAGGTGTATGGTTACTATTCTGATTTCGATAGGATTGATGACTACTTCCGGGAAACAAAGGTCGAGAGATTGTCTAACACCGCCTCTCGACTTTTCCCGGTGGAAGACGAATTCTTTCATGACTTTACTATGAGCCCTATGGATATGGAGTTTGAGATCGTCGAGTCTGGTAGAGGTATATGGAATGATTTGTTTATTCATATTGGATCATTCCCATCTGACGAAAATCCAGGCAAGAACATTCGATTTCTGGTTAAGGAAAAGAATACCAACACAGTTGTTGGTTTTATTCGACTCGGTTCACCTACCATAAATTCAAAACCCAGAAACAATATGTTGGGTGGTCCTCCGAATCTCAGTAAACTCAATGAACATATCATTATGGGTTTTGTTATTGTTCCTGCTCAACCGTTTGGATTTAATTATCTTGGTGGTAAACTTCTCACTGGAATTTGTTGCTCTCACTATATGAGAAGATTTATTAACAAAAAGTATGGAGTCAATATCTGTGGATTTGAAACTACTTCTTTGTATGGTAATATCAAGTCGTGTAGTCAGTATGATGGAATGAAACCATTCATTCGTCACGTTGGTGAGACAGAGAGTAGATTTCTTCTGACCATGATGGGTAAAGAGTTCTATGATTTGAATGATTGGTATACGATGAAAAACGATGGAGAACCAATTATTCATCGTGAAGCTTCTAGTAGAAAACTAAAGATCCAAACTAAGATGTTGTCCGTTATTAAGGCCAGTCTTAAGAGTCAGGGACGTATCGAAGAACGTGAGAAGTTTTCTGAGTTCATCGAAGACTCTATTGACAATCTAACTACCAGAAAGAGACAGTACTGGTCTGACTATGGGTTTTCAAATGTGGTAGATGTCATGTTGGGTAAGGAAAAAGAACTACAAAAGAAAGAAAATTACGATAGATATGAATTGCAAAATGTGATAGAATGGTGGAAGAAGAAGGCAACCAAACGATATAACTCTTTGCTTTCTGACGGAAGACTACGAACTGAGTCTGAGGTATGGACCGAAGACAACATGAATACTATTGATATTATCAGGTGACAAATGAAACTTACAGACTATCTTAATTCCATAAACCATAGCAAAAAAGATGTTATTGGCGATGATGCAAGGGCAGAAAAACTATATCCTACGTTTCCTGTGAACAGATGTCTATCGTATTTCCCGGACACAATTCTCCAGGCAAACATGATGAACTTTCATAATCACCTCTCGAATAAAATGCAGTATGATTATCTTCGTCACTCTCTTCGAGCTCGTAAGAGATTTAGTAAGTGGATAAATAAGAAAGAAGAAGAGGACTTGGAACTGGTCAAGGAGTATTTCAATTACTCCAACGAAAAGGCAAAAGAATCTATTCGTGTCTTAACCGAAAAACAGATCCAGTCCATTAGAGACTTTTATAATTATGGTGGATAGTGTGAACAAGTATAGTTTTGATGTAAGTAAATACGATTTTAAAGAGACTGTAAGATCTTTTTTGAATGTTGACTCTTTGGAACATATTCATAAAGATAAATCCTTTTCATATGATACTACCTTCACCAGAGACAAGGATCAGTCCACACATTGGCATGAAAAGTATTATGATAGGTCTAATCCTTTCTTCGATTTATATGTCGAGTTTATCGACCATGAGGTTTCAAAATTATACAACGAATCAATCGTATACCAAAGAATACCAAATATTCGATTTCACTTTCCGGAAAACATTGCGGTTGGTGAGTGGCATAGGGATAGACAATACAGAGATCTTAAGTGGTCTAACGATGTTAAGGAACTAAATTTCTATCTCCCATTAGTAAACGCTTACGGAACTAATACCATCTGGCACGAAACACAAGAGGGACTAGAAGATTTTAGGTCAATGGATTGTGAGTATGGTAATTTTTGTCAATGGGACGCTTCAAATCTTTTACATGGTAACAAGAAAAACCTGACTAGTATTACTAGGGTTAGTATTGATTTTCGAGTAATTCCTCAATCTAGATTTAAAGAATTGGGTGGTGTTGGGTCTATAAATACTAAAACCAAGTTTGGTATTGGTGGTTATTATGAATTATGTGAAACGCCTAGTACGATAAAATCATAAATAACATGAATGATTCGAATATGTAAAGGTGAATTATCATGGAAGAAAATTATGTAGACTTACAACCGGATGATTTGTTAGAGATCACACTCAAGGAACCCGACGATTTCCTTAAAGTTCGAGAGACTCTGACGAGAATAGGTATATCATCGAAAAAAGAAAATAAACTATGGCAATCTTGTCACATACTACACAAACGTGGTAAGTATTATATTGTCCATTTTAAAGAACTTTTTGCTCTTGACGGATTACCAACAAACCTTTCCGACAATGACATTTTTAGACGAAACACCATTGCTGATTTGTTAGAAGAGTGGGGTCTTCTTGATATTGTAGAGAAAGATCCAGAAGACGAAAGAGTCCCGATTCATCATTTAAAAATAATCTCCCATCGGGATAAGGGAGACTGGGAACTATGTCCCAAATACCATATAGGTAAAAGATAGACTGGAACAAATATAATGAAACTAGTGATAAAATTTCCAACTCGAAGCAGACCCCATAAATTTAAGCCTCTCCTAGACAAGTACATTGATTTCTTGTCTGGTAAACATGATATCCGATTCATCATAACTATGGATGAAGATGATGATACCATGAACACTGAGGATATTAAGTCCTTTATCGAAAACCACAAGTCAAATGGTATTGATATTGTGTATCATTATGGACAGTCCAAAACAAAGATTGAAGCTTGCAACGCAGACCTCGAAGGGGAGTCTGGTGATGTTTTACTTTTAATCTCCGATGACATGGTTCCTGTAGAAAGGAACTACGATGATATTATTTACAATAACTACCAGCAAGTCTTCCCCGACTATGATGGTGCTATTAAGTTTCACGATGGTCTTCGACAAGACGTTCTGATGACATTACCATGTCTTGGGTGGAAACTCTATGAGAAGTTTGGGTATGTGTATTATCCTGAATACAAGTCAGTGTATCCCGATAACGAACAGACTGAAGCCTGCATCTTGATGGGCAAATTAGCAGTTAGTCAAAAATGTATCATTCGACATGAATGGGTTCATGGTGGCCATGAACAAGCTGATGATTTACATCAAAGAAATGAGAGTAGCGATCATTATGAATCTGATGGTAAACTATATCGAGAACGAAAATCTAGAAATTTTGACATCGAATTGATGGTTTCTAAATGAAAAAAGTATTAATTGATTGTGGTGGTAATTTAGGTCAGGGTTATGATCAAATCACTATGATGTACAGCGATGTAAATTTTGATGAGGTCCATATCTTCGAACCGAATCCACTGACATTTAAATTTCTTTTGAATAAAAAATTTAATCATAATGTCGTATTACATCAACAGGCTGTTTACGGAGAAAATACAACAAAAAGACTTACTGTAGAATTTGATCCGAGTGAGAATGTTAGACATTGGGTTGGTGGTGCTACGAATGTTTTAGAAGAAAAGTTTGTTAAACCTCATTACATTGCAGACGAATATATCAGGACCGATGTTGCTGAAATTACCTGTATAAACTTTTCTGAATGGTTGTCTAATAGTTTTTCACCGGATGATTTTATCATTTTGAAATTGGACTGTGAAGGTTGTGAGTATGAGATTTTAGATAAGATGATATCCGATGACACGTTAAAATATGTTGATCAAATCATAGTAGAGTGGCACAATCATCTTAGAAATGATTCGGTGAAGTCTAACCTTTATTATATTGAAAAATTTAAAGAACATGGTATTGGATACACAGAATGGTTTTGAATGTCTCTACAGTTTGCACCAAGTCTAGGGTTAAAGAGTTTCTAGTTACAAAGAGAACACTTGAACTGTTTCATGATTGTAAGTGGAGTGTGGTATGCGATGAGTTTACGTCAAACTACTTTGATTCTCATGAAAATTTTACACCAGTTAAGATAGTTAATATGGAAGGTAGACACTACAATTCAAGTGAGTCTTCTGCTAGTGATTTTTTTGAGTTGGTTAAGAACAAAATGGTTGCAATGAGAGCGGGTATCGAAGAGGGTGGGTACAGTCTTTTTCTTGATACTGATTTGATTTTTGTTTCGCCTCTTGACGAATGTTTTTTCAACTTTCTCAAGGACGACTCTAAAACACTTTTTCTGACGAGTCATTTCCACACTGAAGAACACTCCGAAAATAGAGAAACATATGGAACATATAACGTTGGTATGTTGGCTTCTAAAACTACCGAGTTTACAGAAAAATGGATAGATGAAACCGAAAGGTTGAATTGTAAGTATGGACTAGAACAGAAGCCGGTGACCACGATTGCGAATGGAATGATGGATGAAGTTACTGTCGCTGACTCGAATTATAATTATGGATGGTGGCGATCAGTAATTTCCGATGACCACTCTCGGTTAATTTCGGATGGTGGTAAACTTTTTTTAGATGGTAAAGAGATTATAAACATACATGCCCATACAGACCCGCAAAATTCTAGAGGTTCATATGAGGTAAATTTTTTAAACGATGCCTTTAGGAAGATGTCTGGTAGTGATAAATATAGTGAAGTGTTTGATATAGTTCGTGAAGTTTATGGTATGTGATGAATAAAATAAAACTACAACCCAAATATCCAGTTTACCCACCGTATCATCAAGGAGAGTATCTCGAAGATTACTTCATGACTTTCTTTGATGGTGTAACCTTAAAGACTGATAGAACTTACATTCCCGTGAGTTGGACCACATACTATTGTGATGGTTATAGTCGCATAGACTTACAGAGAGATCTCACTGATAAACTTGACCGAGATGGTAAGTACTTTACTGTGTGTCAACACGACGATGCGGTTCAGGAAAACCTACCAGCTGATACTTTGATTTTCTCTGCGGGTGGTAATTGTGAAAAGCCAGGAGTTGTGCCTATTCCTTTGGTGTGTTCTGAAATACCATCAGAGTTTTTACGAGAAGAGAAGAGAGACATACTTCTTTCGTTTGTCGGTTCGGATACACACCCAATTCGAAATGAATGTCTAAGACATCTTATGGATAAGGATGATGTTAAACTTTATTATAAGCCTTGGGCAAATGTTGTTCCATTAGATCAATTTAAATTCTTTGTAGACAAGACTATTCGGAGTAAGTTCTGTCTTGCACCCAGAGGTTATGGTAAGTCTAGTTTTAGAATGTACGAAGCCATGAGAATGGGGTCTATCCCAGTTTATGTTTCGGACGAACATTATACTCCGTTTTCGGATGTGATTGATTGGAATGAGTTTTCTGTTTTGATAAGACCGAATCAGATTCCGGAAATTTACGATATACTACGATCCTATACGGATGAGGAAATATCTCGTATGCAGTGTAGAATGAAAGAGGTGTATCAGGATTACTTTACAATGAATTCTGTTTGCCTAAATATTAAACGAATTTTAGAGGATGAAAATTAATTATGAAAAAAGTATTATTTGTTATTGCAAATTACAACAACGAAAAGCAACAAGTCTTTGATGAAAAGATTTCTCCAAGAAATCAGGAGTATGCTGATCTTCATGGTTTTGATTATACTGTTAGTAAGGGTGGAGATGTGTTTAGGGGTAACCCTACTTGGTGGAAGTTTACTCTTGTTAGGGATATGATTGAGTCGGGAGAACTACAACCGGGTGACAAACTCACTCACCTAGATGCTGACATGTTTATTGTTAAACCCGAAAACGATTATGTTACCGATAAGTCTTTCTCTTATGCTATTGACAATGGAAACACACATTGCATGGGATCTTATAGTATAACCGTGAATGATTGGTCGGTCGATATGATCAATCGTATTCTCGATGAGGGTATGTATAATAAAATGAAAAACGATTCTCATTGGTCCGGATTCAGAGAACAGGCATGTTGGTATACGTTGTGTGGTATTGTCTCTCATAGTTGGGAACCGTTCCTAGAGATGGACGACAACGGATGGCATTCAAACATAACCGAAAACACTTGGTATAGTGTACCGGAACTCGAAGATCATGTTGAACTCAGAGGCCCTGAGTGGAACACCACTCTCCTAGAAGACGACGCCGAAGATTCAGTAACTCAACAATTGTTGAAGTATAACATTACTAAGAGTAAGAAAGAAGATACCATCATTCGACATTGGGCCGGCGGACAACCTTGGGCGCCGGAAAAATGGATGTGAAAATTTTATTCATAACACATCCTGATCCCAACCAACAGGGTGATCTGTTGGAGGTTGGTATTCTCCACGGACTCAGATCTTTAATGGGTCAAGATTGTGTGGACATACCTAGAAAGAAAGTCATGTATCATGATTGGTCTGATACACCAAAGGAAAGACTTCATGGTAGAGGTTTTAGTTTGTATACAGAACCAATCATGGACGTTGATCGGGATAGTATCGATGAAGTTGATTATGTTTTATATGGTAACATAAACATTGAACCCAATGAGAAGATAAATTCCCTAGCAAAAAAAGGAATTTATTTTTTGGATGGCCATGACTTATATGGTAACGCGCCTAGAGTTATTGAACACGGTGGTGAGAGAGTCATTGGTTTACAGAGAGTACCTTGTTTTAAACGAGAACTGGTTGAGGATAACGAGTACGCACATCCGATAGGATTCGGCATTCCAGAGTACCAGATTCGATCGATTGATCTTGATATAAAAACTCAAACATACCAAAAGACAGCTCCGGATGATTCTCTGTTTCGTGATGTCACTGATCTCGGTGGTGGCAGACATCATCATAAGTTTACCGTTGAGTCGGAATATTATGATGATCTAGCTTCTTCTTGGTTTGGTTTGACATGTAAGAAGGGTGGGTGGGACTGCCTTCGACATTACGAAATTATGTCGGCGGGATCACTATTGTTGTTTAAAGACTATGATAAGAAACCTCCGAAATGTTCACCGGTAGATCTTCCATGTTTCTCTTACTCGACTCAAGAGGAACTGGATGAATTAACTTCTCGTTTAGTAGTTGACAACAGACCAACTAGAGAGTATAATGAAATGTTAAATAGTCAGAGAGAATGGTTGATGAGTAATGGAACCACCGTTGCGAGGGCAAAACAAATTTTAGGGGTTTTTGAGAATGAAGATTGACGAAATTACAATTTGTTTACACGCAGGATCACGACAAGATGTGGTCGATAATCAGATGAAAGCTCTATCTGGTTTGGAAAAGAAATATGATGTGTATTGGAATAAACGCATCGAAAGATATCCTTACGCTTACGACAGTTACTCTGAATTGATTAATGAAGCTATTGTAACATCCGCCACAGAATTTTTTATTCTGGTCAATGACAGAGTTTTGCCTACGGTAGAACAGGTTGAAAAGATGATCAATCAACTGGAGTCTGGATTTGCTTGTGCTATGCAGTGGAATGTTGGTTTCATGGGGATGTCCAAGGAGTTGATTAGAAGAATTGGTTGGTGGGATCACCGATACACTAATGGTGGATGGGAAGATAGAGACTGGGTGTTTCGATTGATTGGAAACAATCTTGCTTTCTATGAAAGTCAAGAAAGTGACTATGACTTTAGTTGGAAGTCGCCTTTACAGGTGTTAGACGGTGTGGAAGGATCTACACCCCACTGGAATAACAAGTGGAGAATAACCCCTACAGAAGTTATTCAAACGATGTCGGACGAAGATTATCCAGACTTGAATGAAATGATAGGCGATGATCGATTTGATATAAGTGATACTTGGAAAACTAATGAACATTCGTGTATTGCAATGGACGAGATGGGTAGAAGGTGTAGAGGGTATGATAAACCAAACTCTGGGCCTCCCGGAACGTTCTATTCCTTTAATAAGAAGGTGATTCTTCATGGTGAATAATAAAAAAATTATGATTATTGGTGGTAGTGGATCTCTTGGTATGTCTCTGATCAAGAGACTTGGTTGTGATAATGAATTGTACGTTCTCTCTAGGGACGAATCTAAACATTGGTCTCTTAAAAATAAATTCAAAGAGAGTAATCTCAACTTCATGGTATCTGACATTCGTGATTATGGTCGGATGGAAAAGATTTTCAAACGAGTAAATCCTCATATTATCATTATCGCAGCTGCATTGAAGCATGTTGATGTATGTGAATTGAGTCCAGAAGAAAGTATTGCTACTAATCTTTCGGGAGTTTCAAATGTTGTTGATGTTGTAGAAAACAATCAAGAAATTATGTCGAATCTAGAAACAGTTTTGATGGTTAGTACAGATAAGGCTTGTAGTCCGATCAATGTCTATGGTATGTGTAAGTCTATATCCGAGAGGGTGGTTCTAGAAAAGTCTAGACATATTCCCGGTGTTAAATTTGTTGCTACCAGATATGGAAATGTTCTGGAAACCAGAGGCAGTATTGTTCCCCTGTTTATGCACCAAGCAAAGAACAATGAATTTGTTACTGTGACCCGAGAGGATATGACTAGATTTGTAATGACTCTTGACGATAGTGTTGATCTTATCCTAAACTGTATTGAAAATGGTGAAAGTGGAGAGACCTACATTCCAAAGCTGAAAGCGATGAAAATCGTAGACCTTGCTGAAATTTTTGCCGAACGATATGGTAAACAGATTAAGGTGATAGGAATTCGTAGTGGTGAAAAGATCCATGAAGATCTTATCAACGAAACCGAATCTCTTCGAACTATTGACATGGGTGATGTATTTGTCGTCAAACCAATCTACGAGACGAAAATTTACAACGATGAAGTCTTCAGGTATGACAGTTCTGAGACTCTCACTAAATTAGAACTGATTGAATACTTTAAAAGTATTGATCTGTTTGATAAAAATGTAGATGACTTCAATCAAACTATAAAGTTGGATGATATTAGAAAATGAGAAATCTATTCTGTGGTTATAGAGACTGGTCTAAAAGAATTTACGAATCGATCAGTGAGAAACACGACTTAGATCTCTGCGAATCCCAATCTCAATTAGACACCATGTCACCATCAGATTATTCTATGGTTTTTTTTGTTGGGTGGAGTGATATAATTGGCCCGGAATGGATAGAAAATGTCGAGTGTGTGTGTTTACATCCTTCCATGTTACCAAAGTATCGTGGGGGAAGTCCCATACAGAATCAGATCTTATCTGGTGAAAAGTGGTCAGGTGTAACTTTATTTAAAATGAACAACACTCTAGACGGTGGTGACATTGCCAACCAGAAGTCATTTAGTTTGAGTGGTACACTAGATGAAATATTTACAAAAATAGAAGTTCTGGGTGTTTCTATGATCGATGACCTTCTGTCTTCGGATGAAATACTATACACCCCACAGGATGATTCCCAATCTACTTTTTGTAAAAGAAGA
>Ga0209337_1002606_pt1 | contig 12965 bp, 11 predicted proteins | sample LinPmetageLP53_FD_184044 | JGI IMG/M metagenome (GOLD analysis project Ga0209337, IMG submission 184044) | Marine viral communities from the Pacific Ocean - LP-53 (SPAdes) (version 2) | ecosystem: Environmental > Aquatic > Marine > Oceanic | place: Pacific Ocean | collected 2010-02-08 | reverse complement strand
AATGTTCTATTTGATGCTAAGGTACCTCCACCTGTTAGACCTGTTCCTGCTGTAAAGTCTACAGCTTCTAAAGCGTCTATCTCTGTTTGTAAAGATCCTGTCTTAGTATTTAAAGCTTCAAATCTAACATTTCCTGATCCTGATATATCAGCTGCTAATTGTGCTGATCCAGAAACTACGCCATTTGCTATACTTATTGCGATTTTATTATCACTTACTGTAGTAGTGATTGAATTGTCTCCTTCAAATGTTAAAGTTTCACCTGTAGTGTATGTATCATTAGTCCCAGAATCTGCTGATAAAGTAATTGTACTTGATACGTTATCTATTCTACTTCCTAATGCGTTACTAGCCGATACAAAAGAACCAGATATTCCAGCTGCAGTTAAAGCTTTTACTGTAGCAATCTCTGCTAACTCTGAATCCATCAAAGCTCCAGCGGCAGTTACATTAGTTGTATCTGTTACATCTGCTCCATCTTCTACATTTATAAATGTTCTTACTTGTGCAGCCGAACCAGAAACTAATCCCTGTCCTTCTAATAATGCTACTGTTACCTCTGATCCAGAAGGTCCAGCAACCCATTTGTTATTTGTTCCATCCCATAGTATAGATCCTGATTTAGGTCCGTTAGCATCATTGACATGTAAACCTCCTAATGCAGCTCCAGAACCATTCAATGCTACTATATTGTCTCCTATATCTACTGTGGTAGAATTAATAGTTGTAGTAGTACCTCGTACTTCTAAGTCACCTGTTAAAGTTAGTCCAACAAATGTAGGGCTATCTCCTGTCTGTAATCCTAAATCAACGTCATTATCAACACCGTTAGTTGCTAATCTTGCTGTACCTTGATTAGGTGAACTAAGAACTGAAGCTGATATTGAATTATTTGAATTTATTCTAGCATCTACTCCTCCAGTAAAAGTACTTGAATTAACATCTAATTCTATATCATTAGCATTAGCTACTATTCCGTTGTTAGCAGATGCCACGTTAAATGTTCTGTCACTTGCTATAGAACCACCGCCAGTTAAACCAGTTCCTGCTGTAAAGTCAATTAAAGATCTTTGATTTACTATAGCATTACTTGCAGAAACGAATGATCCAGATATATCAACTGCTATTTGAGCTGAAGCAGATAAAACGTTATCTCCTGTTGTATTAAGGAAAGCTCCATCTATCTGTGCTGAAGATGAAAGTACTCCTTCTGCATTCAATTTGTCTTTTACTCCCCCAGTAAAGGTACTTGATGCAACAGCTAGTTCTATATTATCAGCATTAGCTACAATACCATTGTTAGCAGATGCTACGTTAAATGTTCTGTTAGAAGCTAATGTGCCTCCACCGGTAAGACCGGTTCCGGCTGTAAAATCAACTGCTTCTAAAGCATCTATTTCTGTTTGTAGAGAGCCTGTTTTTGTATTTAAACTTTCTATTCTTGTGTTTATACTTCCAGTTGCGGTGTTTAATGCTTCAAACCTTACATTACCAGAGCCAGATATATCTGCTGCTATTTGTGCGGAGGATGAAACAATATTAGCGCCTGTTGTAGAAATATAATTTGCATCGTTCTTAAGTGCGGATATATTTGATCCGGATACGATGACTTTTTTCCAACTTGCCATAATGTAATTTGTTAATGTTTGTTATTCTTATATAAATATGTTAAAACTATTATTCCTGACCTATATATAGATCATAATTTGTATCTAAATATAATCCACCTGCTACAGGTGTGGGTGTACTTGATTGACTTACTAATTGAAGTACACCTTGTTGATTAATACTAATTGTTTTTACCGATGCACTAAATACAGATAATACGTCTCCAGATTCCGAAGCATTTAATGAAAGGCCGCCAGTAATATGTAATGTATTAGTAGTAGAAAAATATGAACCAGTTTGTTTAAAGACTGCTAAATCTAATGAACCAGACATGAACTGTACTGACCCAGTATCTAAATTTAATGTTGCTGATCCAGATGTTGCTCCTCCGCTTAGTCCTGATCCTGCTACTACTGATGTAATATCAGCTCCTGCTCCAGCTGTTGATGGGAAATTAAATTCAGCAAATGATGCTGAGTTAGAAAATCCGTTATATCCAGGTGTTACAAAAGCTTCGAAAAAGTTACAGACATAAGTTTGATCTTCTGATCTTACGTATACTACTTGTCCATCTGATAGTCTAGTTGGATCTAAGGCAGTCATACTAGAGCCAGAAGCGACGGTAATCCATCCTCCTTGAACATAAGTAACTTGAGTAAACGCTCCTTGGTTACCCGACCTTACATAAATATCTCCTGCTGTTATTGCCATCTATTAACTACTATATGTTTGTTCGTCAGCTATTAAATAGTAAGTAGCTGCACTTGAGTTATACCCTTCTTGAAATATCATTCCCCATCTTTTATTTCCTTCTACAAAATTTTCTGTATCAAAATAAATTACACCAGAATTAGATACTCCGTCTAATCCGGTAGCATTATCTTGATATAAATAATACTGTTTTACTTCATCTACTCCGGTTGGTAGAGATCCATCATACATTTGTGCTGGTTTATCTGCTACTAATGATTGAGATGGAAATACTACCATTAATATAGAACCAGTTTGAGAAAAGTCTATTTGTCCTACAGAGCTTATACCTGCACTACCTGATAGATTAACTAGAGAACCGGTTTTAAATAAACTTACTTTAAGAGGTACTGTAGCAGGAGTAAATGAACTTGAACCTAAACTTCCGCTTTGTAGCATAGCAATAAGAGAACCAGATGTTATTGGACTGCCTGAGCTATTCCCAGTTGCTGCTGCTAGAAAAGTAGACTGGTTACTGGGTGAAGTATTTTTCCACCCATACATATATGTCTTACCTAATTTATCTCTTACATTGAAAGTTTGGTTATATGATCTTGTTTCATCAAAATTATCAAATACAGAAGCAGTATAGTTAAAGTCAGAACCTGTTACTAGAGCTCCTATATTTTGTAATTGATAAGAAGATGAGTTTGCATTTTGAGGTACTAGTTTTAAATTAGTTACATTACCGGTCATTGACATTGAGAAAGGAGTATCGCTTTCATCATCTGTAATTGAAATGTTAGCTAATGTAGTACCTGCATTCACAGAACAAGTTAGAGCATTATTTACATAGCTAAAACTTGCTGCTGGAGCTGAGTTAGGCCTTACAGCTACTGATATACTTCCTGAACCTATGTTATCATATTGATCTCTATACGTTATAGCTGCTGATATAGTATCACCGGAACTTGTAGCTGAGCCGCTTAAATTTACCCCTATAGTTAAATTACCATTAGTTGCAACAGTTATAGCTGCATTTGAAGAAGTAAAAGATTGTACTGCTGCAGAGTTTAATGTTGGAGAATATGTTACTCCTAAATCACCCTGAGTTCCTGTTCTACCGTTTAAATTAGTTACTACATTACTCCCACTAGTTGCTGATTCTATTACCCTAAACGTACCGTTAGTAGTTAAACTACCAATAGGAGCTTGAGTTATAGTAAAGCTATTTTTGAAAGTTGTAGTTGCAAAGCCTTTGTCGTCTTGAATTGAACCGGTATATTGGTAAGTGCCTGAAGATAAACTTCCGGTCAGAAATGCTCTCAATACTGTATTACTAACAAATGATGCTGATAGTAAAGCATTAGACGTAAAAGAAAGAGAGCTAGTATTTATATTATCACTTTCTGTATCAGAAAAAGTGTACTGGTATAAGTAATTACCACTTCTTGCACCGTTAGTATTAAAGAAGTTGCTATTTGCTGCTGTGCTGACAGATGGTCCTACATTATCAGTAATATTAACTGTAAAAGTTGTAGCGGCGGTTGTAGCAAAATTATTAGAAGCTGTGATTTGTCCTGATAGATTATCTCCTCCTCCATCACTTGAACCTGATATATTTCTGTTTATAGTTAAATTACCAGAACTATCAACTACAAAATTAGAGGTTGGGTTGACTGTAAACGTTACAGGTTCATTAGCTGTAAATTGTGCTTTAGTTCCTGAAAATCCGTTTGAGTTATCGAATATAGCTGCTCCAGATACTGCTGATTCTATTATATAAAAGGCATTTACTCCACTAATAGTAGGAGCTGTATCATCCGTTATAGGGATAGTCACAGTAGCTGTATTAGATGCTGTGTTAAAACTATCTCTTACTTGAACTGAGTATTGATACTCATTAATTAAATCTGAATTTAAATGTATTCCGTTTTTCCTAGTTACCTGACCCGATGAGTTCATTTGGAATGGGTTTTCATGCGGGTCAGATAGTTGAGAAGTACCTTCATAACTACCAGTAGGTACGTTAGAATTGTCTAGCTCTAATTTACTTAAAGCGAAGTTGAAAAACGTAATAGTATCGCTTTCAGAATCAGAAGCAGCTATGTTATCCACTACTGTTCCTGCTGAACTAGACTCATTAATTGCAGTTAAAGTTTGATTGTTTATAGTTGGGTGAACATTATCTGTTACACTTATAGTAATAGGTAATTTAGTTATAGAATCTGTATCCTGGCCTGCTTCAAAATGTTCATCTGAGGCTGAAATAGAGAAACTATAGGAAGAAGTTGTTTCAAAATCTAAAGAAGCAGTTGCTTGAGCAATACTTACATAATTAGAAGATTTAGTTATAGTAAAATGTCCTCCTTGTACTGAGCTTGATCTAATAGTAATAGTATCTGAATTAGTATCAGTAAAGTATATTTTTGCAACTTCACCTGTAGATGTATTCTCATTTCTACTAGCTGTAAAAGATGTTATTATAGTACCTCCAGCAGAAGTCTGTCTAAATACAGGTGCTGAGTTAGCAGTTACATCTATAAATAAATTTTGATTAGTTATAGCATCAAAAGTATCAGTTACTTTTACGGGTATTTGATGTGCGTTTGTTCCATCTCCACGATTTGTAGTGTTAAATAGTTCAACTATTGATGAAGTAAGTAAAGTTACTACTCCATTTGTAGCTACATTTACAAAACCTGCAGTATAAGAATCTTGAGTAGCAAAAGTTAGTGCTTGACCTTGATTATCATTAGCAGTTAAAGTATGAATAGTAGATCCAGATACTAAAAATTCAGCTATATTTACATTTGCAGCAGAAGTAAACTGAGGAGCATCGTTTGGATAAAATACTTTCTCTAAAAAGTCAGCCATACTACCAGAAGTGCCTGGATTGAATGAAGAAGTAAAGAATCCCGGTAAATGCTGTTGTGATATTATTCTATTACCGTTAAAAGTAGTAGAACTAAATCCAGCTCTTACTCCAGAGGCTGATATAAAAGAATCTGCTATAAAAGAGGCTGAATCAGCTATTTCAGCATGTGAAGAGGAAACTTCTGTTAATATTTCAACTGAAGCTGATATAGCATACGAAGCAGAAACGGCAAATAAAGCATGAGATGCAGTAGTTGCTGTTGCTCCTACATCTTCTCCATTTATAGAAAGGCCTCCGGATATATTAAGTGATCCGGTAAGATTTCCGTAATTTCCAAGTTGCCCACTTATTTGTTTCCACTTAATTAATGCCATTAGTTAACCAATTTACCAGTTATCATAAATTCATCGTCAGCTTCTAAGTCAAAATTTAAACTATTATTAAAAGTTATAACTACGTTACTTCCATTGTCAGCAATTGAATCTATTGCATCTATTTCAGCAGCTATTCCATTTACAAATACTGTAAAATCATCTTTTTCTATAGCAGGAAACCCTTCAGGTACAGTTGCAAATGAGATATCTTCAAAGGTTACCACTGGATCTGATACAGAAACAGTAGTATTATTGCTAGTAAAAGCATTATTAAGTGTGGTAAAGGTTTTTTGTTCTGCTGTCATTGCTTCAGCTATATTTTGTACTGTTAATCTAGTAGCAGATGCTCTATCGTAAAACCTTACAGTTCTCGAATTTACTCTCGTATTAGAATATCTAGCCATTTATATGTCATTTATATCTTTTACTACTTCTGTTCCAAATAATACTGCAGCTTTATTAAAGAATTTCATAGATCCTTGTTGTAAAGCATTTATACCATCAGGTACTAAGTGTCCTAAAAGGTTAATACTAAAATCTGTCTTGACTACTCTATCACTCCCTTGTGATAACTCAGTCGTAGTAGCATAACTATCAATCATAGCTCTAAATCTAAACTTTTCTGGGTCGCCCCAATAAGCATCAGAAGCATAATTGATACTTTCTACTAATTTATTCATCTGTTCTATATACTGTGTAAAGATTACACAAGAATAAACTACATTTACATAGTCAGGCATAACTACACCTTGATATTCTTTTAATATAGATCTATTATTAAGTAAAGAGAACCTATCGTACTGGTTTTTCTTACTCCATTTCTTTTCAAATACTCCAAACTGTGTAGGTAAATTAGCATCTAGCTTATTTGCTAACTGTCTATTCTTTTCTACACTGTCTCTCTTAATCATTATTAACGGTAACTGTATCTTACCGTTTTTATCTCTGTAAAACCCTTCTTTTTGTACTGCATGCCAACGTTCAGGTGAACCGTACAGTACGGGAACATCTTTTTGTGCACCGTTTTGAAGTACAAATGGCTTAATTACATTGTTAAAGTAATAAAATATTGCACCATCTATATCTTTTAACCCTAAACTAAACCTTTTTGTTTTATCATCTTTTACAGATCTTTGTAATTCCCTTTTTTTAAGGTCCGCAATGGGTTGTTTACTGCCACTAGCAGGTCCGCCCTGAAAAGGATTAATAGAATCCTGGGATATCTGAGATTGAGTTTTAGGTAAAGGTTTATTATTTGGCATACTTTCTGTTTATATGCATTTTATACGCTCTTTTAAAACTAGTAAATACCTTAAATAGCTGTTCTAATTTTTGATCCTGTGGATACTTACGAGTAACCTCTTTAAAGTCCTCATATGCCTCTTCTATGTTTTCAGCAAGAGATACTAATGGTGTATATTTTACATCCCAGCTGTATCTTCCTGTTACAGGGTCAAAAGCAGTCTGTTTAGTCTTAAAATCGGAACTATCCTGTTTCCAATCCTTTTCTTCTTCTTTAAGTATGTCTTTTATTTTCATAATAATTAATATTCTTTATTCTGAGCAAATGTTATACCAGTCTGCTCTCTTCTGGTCATATGAGTCTCTAAAATCAATGATACTGATGTACCAAATTGACTACCGTAGTCGGTTAGGTTGTAGCTCTTGTCTCTCCCCATGAACAATTGGTTCTCCCTTACGTTATCGACAACATAATAGTCTTCTTGCCAATTTAATATATCACCTACCTCAGGTACTACGTTTATATCTTCTAAATCACGTCTAAGAAGAGCAAATTGTACGTCTCTAGTAAGATCCGGGCCGAAATCATCTACTGCTACTACTTGGTCCCCTCTAGTAATAAGACAATTAAGTTTTAACGGTTCTAAGAAGGATTTTACTAGTCCTTCCCCGTATATATTAACTTCAGTATCTTTAATACTAAATTTATAGTACAATATCTCTTGTTCTACTATATCCTTGAGTAGTTCTCTGTTAATATTTACCAATAAGTTAAAATCTCTATTACTTCCGAATAACATTACTTCTCTTCTATTGTTTGTTCACCTATTTTGATATCTATTATATTAGGATACTTGTTAACTGCATTGTCTTTTAAAGCTTTATATGCTTCTAATGACTCTTTCTGTGATATTATCTTTATTTTTAACGTTTCTTTATTTTCTCCTTGCTTAGAAGCTATAGTTACTGTTGTTACTCCTGGTAAAGCTCTAATCATCTCTGCAGCTTTGTTAGAATCAGTACCGTCTTTATATAAAACCTGTACCATAGCTGTATATGTTCTGAATTCTACCTCGCTAAGTATGTTTAATAGTTTCATTATCCGATATATAGTTTCATTGGTACTCCAGTCACCATTTTAGCATTAGCTTCCATCTCTCTAACCTGTTGCTCCATTTGTTCTACTCTAGAAGTACCTTCTAACAATGTTCTTAGCTGTTCTAATAAAGAAGCCTTTTCAGTTCTTGCATCAGTAAGTAGTTCTGCTTGGTTTAAAGTAGCTTCTGAACCTGGTACTGGTACTGTTTGATACTTTCCACGTACATATGCTAGCATTTCTTTAGCTAAGGCTGCAGCATACCTATATATCCAATCTCTACCAACTGAGTTAATATCAGTATATACGGGATTCTTAAAATTAGCATTAAATATATTAGTTACAGGATTTTCACCGCAGCAAGCTTCATCGCTAGTATTAATTGTAGCATTAGAATCAGTAGAAGAAAGTTTATCTACGATTTTAAAGTATTCAAACCTTAGTTTACCTGCTTTTTGAGGAATAGGAAATAAAGTTAATTGATTATTCATCATTTCAAACGTATAAGCTGATCTTCTTATTTGATCATTAAATTCTATAGCTTGAGTTTTTAACATATCGTAAGAAGCAGGCATTAGTAAGAAGTTAACACCTGGACTGTATGCTCCAAAGTCAAAAGCGTCCATTAATGACTGTACACCAGTACCGGTTCCTGCATAAGGATCAAAATACCTTACTATAGCTGGTGGTGCTTCGTAAAATATACGTCTTATTTCAATTCCTCCTTCTATATTATTATCTATTGCCCATTTATTGAGATCATAATCCTGTTGATTACTAATAAGATCTAAATTTCCTGAGTATTTAGTTATATCACCACCTACTTCAGCTTCAGTTCCATATTGTTGACTATATCTTATCTGTTCGTTAAGATTAGGTTTAATTAAAGTGTTATTTTGTACTTCAGATTGCTTAGTTCCTTGTAGATTAAGAAAATTTTGTTTTATTATAGAAGAATACACTTCATTACCGTATGTTGTAATAGATTCTTCAAAACAAGCATAAAAAGACCCTGATTGTAGTTCGACATCCATTAAAGGAAATCCTAATTTAGTAGCACAAAAAAATGCTACTTTATCAGCGTCGGTTTTAAACTCACTATCTGTATCATAAAATCCGAATGGTGTTTGCCCGGCTACAAACGTACTAGAGCCGCCGTAAGTTACTATATTAGCCATAAGTTAAGAGGTTGTTATATAATATTCGATTTTAGTAGAACCTGATAAAGGTTCAACTAATATATCTTTTATATTATCATAATTAATATTCGCAGTATAGCTTCCTGTCATTTCATTAGAGGTAATCATGAAACTTCCACCTGGTTTTATTTTCTGATGAAAATTTTCTTTTGAGCTTGATATTTCAAGATTTACACTATAATCGTCATTTAAGTTACTAATTCTTCCATAAACTATAGAACCAGTAATGAAAGTTCCTCTATCTACTGCACCATTGTAAGAAAATATCCTAGTCTTAGATCCCGAAGGAGCTAAAAGAGTCCTGTGGTCTAAATAATTTACACCGGAATATGTTTTGCTGTAGACATTGTTTTTATTATTTCCATCTAGAGTGAGATTCTCTAAAATAGTTACTTGTACATTTGCCATACTATTACGTTTTCTTTTATAAATAGCAATAAAAAAAGAGGGCTTACGCCCCCTTCTCTTAAAAATATTCTATAAAAGTAGAATCTTAGATTAGATTGTGATCTGATACAAAGATTTTACCGTAGAATTCTGGTCTGATCATCTTCTTAGCATATCTTGTCATAAGACCTTTTCTTGGAGTAAAAGTCTCTGGGTCATATACTAGAGGAGTCATCATTAATGGTACATAAGGTGCATATACAGCTCCTGTTTCTAGGAATTGTGAACCTCTATATCCCATTAGGATAATGTTTTCTAACATATAAGGGTTTTTATATACTTTGAATCTGTTAGCAAAGCTACCGACTCTCTGTACTCCCATGTTAAATTCAGCCTGATCTCCGTCAGTTGAAGCAGCATATCCTGGAATAGATTCTAAGATTGTTGCAATGTTTGGAGAACATACAAGGAAGTTTGCACCACCTCTTAATGTTTTTTGGTGAATTTTGTTAGATACTTTTTGGATTTTAGTTCCTAAAGTTTGGAACCATTGTCCTTGAGTATTATAGAATCCTCCTGATCCAGCAGCACTAGTTACGAATTTAGATCCGTCCCAGTTTTTGTTAGATTTAGCTGACCACTTATCAGTAGTGTTAGCGTCTTGGATTAACATATCTAAAATTTCTAGGTCAATCTCCATTGAGATGTACTCAGATAATAAAGATGTTAATTCAGCTTCAGCGTCAATACTATGGTAAGCATTTAAGTCTTGAGAGAATTCAGGTGTCCATTGTGCTTTTAACTTTCTAGTTTTAGCTACAATTGCTTCACTAGATAGTTTAACATCAATAGATGGAATAGAGATAGATGTATCTACTGCTCTTCCTGAGTCAGCTTCAAAGTCTCCTCTATCGTTATCAACTGGTTGTTTATGATAAATAACAGATCCGTTAAATGCAGTTTCTACTACAGTATCAGCTTTAGCAATAACGAATGTTACGTTAGTTCCTGATACAGAAGTATACTTAGGTCTTGTTACGTCTGTAGATCCAGATAAAATTCTAAATGCTCTTACACCTTTAAGGTCAGCATTTAATCCGCTTAAAGCAGCTACTACAGTATAGAAATCTGAAGGTTGAACTCCATCTTCGTATGCTATAGAAGCAGAATTAGCAGATCCAGTTGCTACAGCAGACATAGCTTTAGATGAACTGTTGATAGTATATCCAAACTGTCCAGCTCCGTACATACCGCCTGATGGGTCAGTATCAGCAGCCATTTTAGTAGCTCCTTCTGTTACGTTACCGTATAAATTGTCTCCAGCAGCTCTTCCATTTCTAGAGTCTCCATATTTAAAGTCTAGATAGAATACAAGTCCTGATGGTAAATTCATTGGTTGTACAGATACGAAATCTTGTGATACGATTTGAGCGAATACTTTTCTTACTAATGGTAAGACAACACCAGCCCATTGTTCACCAGCGCCTGCAGAGAAAGATCCTCCACCTACGTTAGTTGTGTTTGCTTCAGAGACTACTTGTTTTGCTTGGTTTTCAAGAATCATTGCCATGTTATTCATGACTTTTTTATCTTCAATACCTTCTAGCAAACCAGATTGAGCCCACTTTTCAGCAAGTTTTGCAGAGTCTTCTTGTAAATTCTTGTAAGAATTAGAACCCTCTAATAATTGGTTTAGTTCCATTTTAATTGGTTTTTTTAATGTTTATTGTTTAATAATACCGGCTAACATTTGCATTCTTCTAACTGTATCAGATACTTCAGCGATTACTTCTGGCTTACTTGCAGTAATTCCAGTAGCTTTGCTTGCCATACCTAATTTAGTTTTTGATTCTTTAATAGATTTAGTAGATTCTTTTTTACCTACTACACTATCAGAAACAGTTTCAAATACAAGTTTAACTTCTTTTACGCTCTCAGCTTTATCAAAAGCAGCGATAATGTTAACTTTTTGACTTTCAGAAAGGTCGTTTGACTTAAAGATCTTGTTAACGTAAAGTAATTTAGAATTTAAAAGATTTACCTCATTAAGGTCTTTCTTTAAAATATTGATAGTTTCTAAAGCTTCTTTAAGATCTTCGTCTTTTTTAGAAGCTTCTTCCATTTTCTTGTCTTTCTTACCTTCGTCTTTGTGGTCATCTTTTGCCTCTTCAACGTTTTCGTCTTTGTCATCGTGCTTAGCTTCTTCAACTTCTTCTGAAGTTCCTGCTTCTAATTCTCTTAAAAGCTCATCTAAGTCGATTTCTTCTTCATCTGGTGCATCCATAGCGTCCATATCATCCATTGCAGGCTCATCGCCCATAGCTTCGATATCTCCACCATCCATGTCATCAGCTGGAAGTTCTTCGCCTTGACCTCCTTCTTGAGCGATAATATCTCTTACTATATCTTTGAACTGGTCAATAGATAGTTTAGAAATATCTTCATCTCCGTCTGGCATGTCATCAGCTGGTTCTTCCATAGGAGCTTCGTCTTCAGATTCTTCTGAATCATCCTCTGCTTCCTCTTCGTGTTCAGCTTCTCCTGTAATTCCTACTTCTTTTAAACCTTCGTCTTTGTGGTCGTCTTTAGGAGCTTCTTCGATAGTTTCATCTTTTTTATCGTCATGTTTTGCTTCTTCCATTTCTTTTTCGTCTTTCTTTGGAGCTTCTTCAATACTAGTTTCTTCCATTTCTTGAAGTTTAGCAGCTAACATGTCTTTAAGATGAGGTGTCAAAGACTCTTCTAATGCTTCCTTAGCGTTGGCAATAGCAGCTTCTCTTACAGATTTTGCTTCAGCAATTGCTTGCTTAAATAAATCTTTACTCATTATAAAAATAATTTGTGGTTTCGTACGATTATTGAAATCGTAATGTGAAGTTAGTTATAAGTTTTTAATACAGTATAAGTGACTGTATATTCTTATATAAATATATACTATTTCTAAAAACCTATTAAGCTCTTAAAATATCGTTAAGTATATTGTCGAGTTTAGCAAATTTGTTTTCTTTTAATTTGCTTTCCTGTAAAGCTACAGGGTTCATAAAAGCACCGTGTGTAGATGGATTAGATACAAAGTCCCAACATACTAATTCAAAGTCAGGTTGTACTTCTAACTGACCTTCATTTGTTTGTTGTACTGAGCCTGTTCCTCTAGATGAAATACCAATTGTATGTCCTGCTTTAATAATTTCTTTAACTATATTACCTGCAGGGGTATTAAGCAGTTCTACCTTACCCATAAGGTCGTTTCCTTTCCAATATAACTCTTTTACTATGTGAGAGGCGTTCTTTAGAGAGACAACAGGAGATTCAGGATGATCCAGTTCTCCAAATGCATTACCTCTCTCTACGAATTCTTTTACGTATTTAGAAGCTTCTCTTTCTAATATAGCTTTTGAATAAGTCCTACCGTTTTGATTTTCCGCAACTGCTCTTTGCATAACACCCTCAACTTCGTATACTCCTGGTCTTTCTTTAGACTCTCTAAGTAC
>Ga0209337_1002605_pt1 | contig 12965 bp, 8 predicted proteins | sample LinPmetageLP53_FD_184044 | JGI IMG/M metagenome (GOLD analysis project Ga0209337, IMG submission 184044) | Marine viral communities from the Pacific Ocean - LP-53 (SPAdes) (version 2) | ecosystem: Environmental > Aquatic > Marine > Oceanic | place: Pacific Ocean | collected 2010-02-08 | reverse complement strand
AGCGAGCGACGTTGCTCCTGGAGGAATTGCGGAAGCTCCTATGTCGGGAGGTAGCCTCTCCACAGGAAATTTTAACTCTGCCTCTCCAATCCAAGCTCCAGGATCGGATGAGGCTATGATGAGGATGTCAATGGGTGAAACTCCTGTAAACTTTAGGCATGGTGGTTTTCATGATCCTATTACAGGTAGGGAATCTGTAAGACCGACAACATTTAATAGCCCACAAATGTTAAATAATCCTTATGGTCCTACAAGTTATGCTTCTAATCTGCCTAAATACGCAACAAGTGATTTTGGTAATATTCAAGCAGGTACTAATCGGTTTATGGATATATTAACCCCATATGCTAAAACGGGACAAACAGACGCCCAAACAATGATAAACACACGAAAAAGTTTGTTAGACCAATATTTAAAAGACCCTCGGAGCAAAGAAGATATATTAGCAGAACAAACAGGGTTTTTCGGTGACCAAGATCAAAAAGATATGGAAACTCAAGGCTCTTTAGCATTAGCTAAATTTGGAGCTCAAGTTGCCAACACTCCTGGATCTTTGTTGCAGGGCTTAACTCGTAATACAGGTGAACTGGCTACTGATTTAGGTAAAGTAGCTGCTCAGAAAGCTGCGTTTGATCGCAAAGCGAAAGAGTTTGCGTATAACACAGAACAATCAGAGATAGCACAACTAGAAGGTCAAGAGTTGAGCATTGCTATGAGTTCTATTGAAGCTGCTGCTGCAAATCAATCTGATTACAACAAGCTGTTATTCAATGCTCGGAAAGAAGCTTTAGCAAGAGGGGTGGATCTTGACAAAACTAATGTAGCTATTATCAATCAAAAACTGGCACAAGCCTACGCTGCAAATAATCAGTATGGTACGTTAGGTACAGAAACTTGGGGCAAAGTAGCTACAGATGGTAAAGTAACCGTTATAGGTGTCCGCAGAACTGATAAAGGACCTAAAAAGTTTGATGATGGTGCTTTCTCAAAAATTCCTGAAGGATACGTTCCTATGGATGGTGCAACAATAAGAAACTACCAAGCAGCGGGAAAAATTGATTACTCTACGGCTGTGGCTAAAACCATAATGGTTCCTGATGCTACTGATCCGTCAGGGTTAAGGGAAGTCGCAGGAATATTTTATAATGGAAGATATCTTGTTTCAGCTAGTGGGAACCAAGTAGGCGAAGATGGTAAACCTGATTATGTTGCTGCCCCTAATGGGTTTATTGTAGGAAACAAAGACCTCTTTACTACTTCTACTGATACAGTGGGTAGAACTAAAATTTCGTTTACAAGGGGACCAAGAAAAGGTCAAACTATTACGACTAAAATGGTCAACAAAGGGGAAGCTATTTATGAAACTGAAACTGAAATAGTTAACGGAGAGTTAGTAGAAAAAATAGGAACAGATGGCAAACCCATTATTATGAAAAATCCAGATGGGTCTCCAATAGTTCTTATTCCTGCAGGTGCAGCTATTTCTGTTAATCCTGCTTATAGGCAAGAAACGGCAGAGTACAATTATTTTGACAGGAACGGTGCTGCTGTAGATACTGCTGTTGCAGGAGGTTCTAGGGAATACGTCAGGGGTAATGTTTTAACTAAGAACTTAGGCAGGGTAGGACCAAATCCTGACGATTTAACCCCATCTGCTTTTGCACTAGAACAAAGAAAAGTGCTTTCATTAAACCAAGCATTGAATGCAGCAGACGAAGTTATACAATCGGTGTTCAGTTCTGTTGGTCCTGTTAACAGTGTGAAGTCTTTTGTAAGTAATGCTTTCGGTGGCTTTACCAATCAGGACATGGACAGTGCCTTGTTGGATTATTCCAAAACGGCAAGGGGAAGCCAAAACCTCAATATGTTTGGTAGATCGTTAGCACGAGCTCTTGCATTAAGTGACAGATATGCCGTTGCGGAACAAAAGCTAATTCAAGAGTTAGCTATTGAACCTGGAGGATTCTTTAAGTCTTCTAAAATGTCTGCGGTAAGATTAAAAGAACTTGTTCGCATACTACAAAATGATTTAAACTACTCTACCGCTACTTTAAACGGGGAAGATTATATAGAAACACAATCTATACCAGAGGGTACATCCAACGATCCGTTTATATACAGTGGTCATGGTCAGTTTGATTACTTAAAAATAGCAGCAGCAAATGGAGCTGATTTCAACGGTAAATTTATGATTATGTCTAATGAAGAAGCAGTCGCTGCAGGACTCCCTACCTCGGTAACAGGTGGGGGTGGTCCTGTTCGACTAAAAATCGGTACAGATATAACAATAGATTAGAGGAAAAGACATGTCAGGTCCAATAAGTTTAAAAGCACCTACGATAGATCAACTAGAAGATACTAACCCTAAAATGTTGTTTCTTGATCCTCGTAAAGATTCTGAAAAAGGTCCTGAAGCAGTGGTATCTCAAGCAGAGATCACAGCAACAGTAGATAAACAGCCTTCTAGGATAACAAATCTAGGTGTGAACGAAGCAGGGGAACAAATAGATTTAAGAGAAGAGTATCGAGAAAAATACGGTGGTGACACAACAGCAGGAAAAGCTGCTCTAGCAGCAGGAGATTTTTTAGACAATAGTCTTGGTGGAGTTGCTAGAGGTATAAACGATTTTGTTGCGGGGATTGGTGATTTCGCACTGAACAATATAGACAATGCTCTTACAGCAGCAGGAATCGTAAATGAAGATACTATAGATAGAGACTTTTTGCGTAGAGTCGTAAACTCAAACGATTTTGAAGCCCAACGAGTTATTATCCCTTATTTGTTAATGTATGGCGAAGGCGAAAGAGTAGGGTCAACAGACAAAGATAGCATCGTAGAAAGGTACGGTCGGGCAGCAGGAAAAGAAGTTGCTATCGCTGTTCCTTTTGTTGCTATGCAAATGAAACTCGCTCAACTAACTAAGTATACAGCAGGAGCAGTTAATCAAGCAACCCAAGGTTTACAAAAAGATCTCGCTACAAGAGCAGCCCCTTATATTGACCGTGTGGTCGGTGGGTTTAGAGGCGCTCCTGCAACAATGACTGCATTAGAGTTAGGTGGTGCAGGTCTTGCAGGTGTAGGGATGGAAGCTGAAGAAAATATATTTGGCACGAACACAGGACTAGGAGGTCTTACTGCGGTATTTGCTCCTTTTTATCTTGCTAGTAAAGTAGGACCAACTGTAAATGCTTTTAAATGGTTTGGGAAACCCGCAATGACTATGGCAGATGATGCTCTTGTAAAGTCAGGAGTTGTTAGTCCAGGAGGGGGTAGAGCTCAAACAGCGTTAGAAAAACAAATAGCAGAGGCTAAAGGTACAGACGTTGGAGCAAAAAACTGGTCAAGAGCCAAAGAAATAATAACTAAACTAAACCAGTTTGCCCCCGATGGTACTCCTGTTGTGTTAACTCCTGCAGAGCAAACTATGGACGCTCCTTTTCTGGCTTCGCAAGCTAAACTAGAAGGCACAGGTGATGCTAACTTTACACGAAACAATTTAAACAGAAAATTTAATGTTTTAGAAAGCATCAGTAATTTTAAAAATTATCTAGTAAATGGCAGAAACAGTGCAACGGTAGACGCACCTCTATATGTATACGACGAAGCCACGAATTCTTACACAAAAACCATAGGACAACTAGACGCAGATGGGTCTGAAATAGCTTATCAATTAAACACATTGTCTAGCCCCGACGATGGCGTGTTTCCCTTGATGACAGATAAAGCTTCAACAGGTGGGGCTGTTCGCCAAGATATTATTGCAGCTAAAGTTGCAGCTAAGGAAGCAGCAGAGATATTAGCGAAAAAATTAAAAATAAACTCAGCTGATCAGTTAGCTAGTAACGATTCTTTGGTATCTGCTCAAAATAAGTTAAGATCTTCTGTTATAACAAAGCAAGGCGATGAAGCACTGTCTTTCAGGGGATTGCACCCTATGGTGAAAGATTTCTTAAACACAAAACTCCAACGGATATCTTTTCAAGATTGGAAAACTTTTAGTGGTCAAACAAGTGATGCTTTAGGGTCGGCTATTGCAAAGGGCAACAGCGACGACATACGCACTTTAACATCTTTGAAAGAAACACTAGACAATATGGGTGCTTCTTATGGTAGAACATCTGAAAAGTTTGCAGAGTTCCAAACAATTTGGAGAGAAACTGTTATAGAACCCTTTACAAATGGGTGGGTGAGCAAAGTAATCGCAGGTCCAGGAGGCGTTAAAGGATATACGTTAGCTCCAGAAAAAGTAGGGACAGCGTTTTTAACAGATACAAATTCAGCTCGTGCATACTTGACTCTTTATGCTGACAACCCTGACAAAATACGGTTCATACGAAACGCTGCTTTAGATAAAGTAAGAAAAGCAGGAATGGATAAAAACGGTTTAAACGCAGACAAATTAAATGCCCATTTAAATACAAACAGGGATGTGTACACAGAGCTAGGGTTTTTTGAAGATTTCTCTAACTCTACCAAGCTAGTAAGCGATATACTGGCGAGAAATGCTGAGTTAGATGCTAGGAAAAAACTAGTGAACTCTAACTTGTTTTTCAGCTCCGTTGCTAAATCTATGAAAAACAATAACCCTGAATCTTTGTTCGAGGATGCAATAAGAAACCCTGCTATTATGAAAGAATTGAAAGCAGTGGCTTCCAAAGGATCAGGCTCTTTGTCTGCGGAAGAGTCGTTAGAAGTTTTCCGAGGGGCAGTAATGAATAAGTTGTTTAGCAACTATCAGGGGAAAGATGTGTTTTCTAACCCTAAAGCCTTTAAACAAATGATTGTAGATAATGAAACCTCTTTAAATGCTGCTTTTGATAAAAAACACTTAGACAATATTTATCTTGTTGCTGATGCAGTAGAACGAATAATGGCTACCAATTTGCCTAAAGGGAAAGGTGTAACAGATACTGATATGATCACCGCCTTAACTAACAGACTAGGAACCACTCCTGCAGGAATCTCTAACCGTTTCATTGCTGTGCAAGAAGGAAGATTAGGACCACGAGCAGCCGTAGGGTATATAGCTTCACGTTTTCTAAGGCAAGAAAGTGGGATGCGAACAGAAGCGTTGTTTAAAGAAATGATGTTTAATCCTGCTATTGCAGATGATTTAGTTGCTAAAGCCCCACGTGACCTGAGTGTAACACCTCAAGTACAACGAAGGCTAAACACTTATTTGTTTAATGTTGGTATAGAGGCTATAGGGGCTTCCCCTGATTTTGATCCAAATGCCCAACAAGAAATTAAATTCGGTCCCCCTGATATAGGAGATCAAGGTTCTGTTTCTCCTGAGATACTGCCCTCGGTAGAATCAAACAGGTTTGCTGCTGCACCAATCAACAACAGCCCTGCTCCTGCCCCTGTTGCGAGTGCAAACCAACAACAAACACAGACCGCATCAGCAAGCGATCTTTTTCCTTTTGACCCAACACTTGCTGCTATAGAAAAAAGACAAAATGCCAAGCAGGGCATTATGTCTGTAGCCTGATTGACATAGTCATGAGGGTTATTAAGTAATCAAAAACAACGGTACTCGTCTGAAAGTGAGAGTGATTTGTGGGTTTTAGTTTGGATACAACTTATCTCAGGTAAACCAGTTGATTATTTTCAACTAGGGTCTTACCAAAGCCAAGCTGTGTGTGAACAAGTCCGCAATAAAGCAGAAGTTATGATAACTCATAATGGGATAGCAGTTGCTTGCTTAAAGGTTGATGTAGATGATTGATCCTATCACAGCATTTACAGCAGCTTCGGCTGCTTTTTCTGGATTAAAGAAAGCCATAGCAGTTGGCAAAGATTTAACCTCTATGGGATCTCAGCTCTCCACTTGGAGTAAGGCTGTTGCTGATATAGACTTCTTAGAACAAAAAGCCAAAAAGCCTCCGATGTATAAAATGTTTTCAGATACACAGGCTTCTGCTTTAGATATCTGGACTAAGAAACAAAAATTAAAAGAAATGCGGGAAGAGCTACGAGCTCATATTTCTTGGACTTATGGACCTGCTGCTTGGAATGAAATAGTGGCTATTGAAGCTGAGCAACGCAAAGCACAGAGAGATGCTGTCTACGCCAAAGAAGAACTCAGGCAAAAAATCATAGATATTACTCTAGGGGTTTTGATCTTAGGAACTGCTGTTGCGATAGTAGTTACTGTTGTTTATTTTCTTGGAAAAGGTCGGGGCAAGTGGTAACTAAATTATCCAGTCTTTGTAACCTTCAGCTAACACTTGCGAACTAATATCTATCTTGCTGCGTAAAGCTATTAGTATTTTATCGTCACTGGTGTTCTCTGCAATGATGTCAACGTAAGTAACTTTGTTGGTTTGACCAATGCGGTGAGCTCTGTCTTCACTTTGCAAACGAACTTCTAAATCATATCCATTGCTGTAATAGATCACTGTTTTGGCTTCTGTCAGAGTCAGCCCGTAGCCACCTGTGCGTGGTTGCCCAACGAAGAACCTCAGAGGATCGTCTTTATCTTGGAACCGTTCAACAATTAACTGCCTTTGGTCTCCTGGAGTTTTGCCATAAAACAATTCCACAGATTCAGGACCATATTGTTTAGCAAGGGCTTCGCCTATGATTTCAAGGTCATGAGTGAAGTTGCCCCATATAATTGCCTTGCCATCTGTTTCTTCTAACAAAGACATTAGCTCAGTAAGCTTGTTACTTGGAACCTTGATCATTCGACCATCTTCTAGTTTAGCAAACCCAGAACATACTTGTTGCAATCGCAATAGTTGGGTCAACACAGTAGAAGCAGAAATCATACCCTCGCCTTCAATAATGGCAAGAGCATTGCGTTTCATTTGGTCGTACAACTTGCGTTGCTCTGGTGTAAGCTCTACAGATCGTTTGGTATAAACTTTGTCTGGCAAATCCAAACAGTCTTCTTTGCGTACTCTGTAACTAAAGTTTTCTATTAGTTTGTTTAGCTCGCTGAGGTTTTGGTATCCTACAATGTGGTTAAACGAATGAGCTCCCATTGTTTTGCGTATCATTTTTGCATAACGGTTTTGGAATGTCCAGAATGAACTGTGACCTAACACATCGTTTTCCAAGAAGTCACACTGTGTAAACAAATCAAGTGGCGATTTAGTTACAGGAGACCCTGTTAATATCCTACGGTACGGAGCATTCTTGCCTAGTTTGATAATACTTTTAGTGCGATTTGCTGTGCGTGATTTAATGGTTGTGCTTTCGTCTACAGCAAACATTGCCCTATGGCAGAGCAAAAACTTGTCAGCAATTTCTACCCCACGTTTGCTAGAAAAAGCTTCTACATTCATAAGAAATATCTGTAGTTCGTCAGACTGTTTGTTTAACGAGTCTAATTCTTCTTGCTTCTTTTTTGTTTTTTCTGGCGACCATGTAACAATGTTCGCTTTTATATGATCTGGCAAATGGGTAGGGATTTCTTTGCGTTCCCAGTTTCGGTACACACCTTTAGGTGCTATGATCAAGGCTGAATCTATTTCGCCTTTATCGTACAACATAGCTATGTTATCTATAAGAACTTTAGACTTGCCTGTACCCATATCCATAAACAAAGCGTAGTATTCTTTGTTCCAAGATCTTTCTAATGCCTCGAGTTGATGCTCGTAGGGCTTGTACTTAAATCTGTATCGCATTTTCCCTCTTTCTATTGGGTACAACAATTCTATAATAAAAAGGTAAAGTAGACAAATTGTTTTTTATCCACTTTGCTATATAGGGGTAGAGGATCGATCACACTGTTTTTGGTTTCAAACATTTTCCAATATACGATATACAATATCTTCACTTTCGTGTTCGCGCGACGTAAATGGAGTTTATTTTATTGGTCTTTGCTTTGTATTTAGTGCCTATTAGTAAAAGTAGTTCTGCTAAAATATAGTGGAGATAGTAAAAGATAAATTGTTGCTTTTGTTTTTACACTATATGCAGTAGAATTAAATTTAACCATGTGGAGAAAGACATGACTGTTTTTATTACCCAAGAAATGCGAGGTCGTGACATTACAGATGCCACTAGCTTCGGCGATATTGAAATACTTGTACCTGCAGGAGAGCAAGCAAGTTTTTCCACACAACCTATTATACGACAAATAAACAGAAAGCTTTCTAAGTTTTCTGACGACGACTACCTTATCCTAGCAGGAGACCCTGTTGTTATTGCTCTGTGTGCATGTGTTGCTGCAAAGAATAACAGGGGCAAGTTCCACATGCTAAAGTGGGATAGGCAAGAAGGAAAGTATTTTCCATTAACCGCAGACCTTAACCATAGACCAGGAGGTGACAAATGAGCAGTGACTTTGAATCCATTGCTTCAGAACTAAGTTCTATCGACGAAGATGGAATGAGCAGGGTAAGTAATCTTGCTAATATACAACTTACTCTTGAAGACCGTGTAAAAGCACTAGACGAAGAATTAAAAGCCGTTAAGAAAAACTTGCGAGAAGTAGCAGAAGATCAATTACCTGCTGCGATGGCTGAACACAACATGACCAAAATTGGTTTAAAAGATGGTTCCGAAATAAAGATTACCAAATTCTATAGTGCTTCCATACCTAAAGATAAAGCAGACATCTCTTTTGCTTGGCTTTTGGATAATGGTTTCGGTGATCTTATAAAGAACCAAGTGGCTACAAACTTTGTTCGCGGACAAGAAGACCAAGCGAATGAGTTTGCAGAAGAATTGGCAACACGAGGTATGCCAGTAAATAGCAAGAAATGGGTAGAGCCTATGTCTTTGAAAGCTTGGTACAAAGAGTCAACTGAAAAAGGTTTAGCAATACCTGATGAGCTCTTCGGTGGTTACATCGGCGAGAAAGCAAAAATAACTACTCCAAAGAAAGGGTAAACTATGTCTGATAATAAAGAAGTAGCGAAAGCAAAAAACACGGGGGTGTCTGCGTACGAAGGTATGGAGCAATACAGTGGCACAGGGTTTGGTGAGGTAGGTACAGAAGACCTTTCAATACCGTTCCTAAGAATTCTTGCACAGCTTTCACCGCAAGTTAATAAACAAGATGGTGCTTATGTTCCAGGAGCAGAAGCAGGTATGATGTTTAACACTGTACTGAACGAAACTTATGATGGTACCGAGGGTATCCAAGTTGTGCCATGCCACTACAATAGACGTTTTGTTGAATGGAAACAACGCGATCAGGGTGGTGGATATGTTGGCTCGTTTTTACCTGACGACCCTATTATATCTACGACAATAAAGAACGAAAGAGGGCAGGATATATTACCCAATGGCAATATATTGACCAACACTTCACAGTTTTTTGTGCTGATGTTGCATCCCACGTTTGGAGCACAACGTGTGTTAATGACCATGTCATCTACACAGTTGAAAAAAGGGCGTAAATGGCTGACCCAAGCACAATCTATGACAGCCAAAGGCAAGAACGGTATTTTTGTTCTGCCTCTTATGTCCCAAGTTTACAAAGTAAAAACCACACCCGAGAAAAACGATAAAGGTAACTGGTTCGGTTGGGATATTAGCCGTGAACGTGGTTTAGACCTTTCGTCTGAGGCAGACAAAGAAGTGTTTGAATCTGCTGTTGGGTTTGCCAAATCTGTTGAAGCAGGTGAGGTACAGGTAAAAGATGAAGAACCAAAAGATGTAACTCCTAATACAAGTGATGGCAAAGAAAACATCATGTAACGGAACAGTTATGGGGAGTCATGACCCCATACTGCGTAGATTGCCCTTTGTTCGTGACATATATCCGTAAAATATAATAACGGATAGGGGGCAGTCTACATTTATTAGGAGGTAGCCATGTCACTTGCACAGAATTTTTACGATTTATTTAAGGGAAGCGATATTGCTCACGGCACATTTGTTGTAAAGAGCGATAGGGAATCAGACGGGAAGAAACAAGGTACAGCGAAAATTATTCGTGAACCCACTACTTTAGCTATGTGGGAGGAACACTTAAAAGGTTCTACTCGTGGTCTTGGTATCATACCAATAAAAAGTGATAACACCTGCCATTGGGGGGCGATCGACATTGATGAGTACAGTGTCAGCCACAAAGATTTAATCACCACGTTAACTAAAAACAAAATCCCTGCTGTAGTAGGCAGAACTAAAAGTGGGGGAGCCCACGTATGGATATTTGTTTCTGAGCCTGTAGAAGCCGAAGAAATGCAACGCAGACTAACTGAGTTAAGTGCTGCTCTTGGGTTTTCAGGCAGCGAGGTGTTTCCTAAACAAACAACCATTCTGTTAGATAGGGGTGACACAGGCAACTTTTTGAATATGCCTTACTTTAGTGGGAAAAACTCTACACGGTATGCGTTTGATCAAAAAGGCGAGACCTTAACACCAGAGGAATTTATAGAATACTGTAAGAATTACATTGTAACTCCTGCACAGTTTCGCAAGCTAAACATGAGCTTTGGTACAAAAGAGGGTGTGTTAGAAGAAGGACCGCCATGCCTCCAACATTTGTGCAGTAAAGGGTTTGGCGAGGGTTCACGAAACAATGCCCTGTTTAATCTTGGCGTTTATGCCCGAATGTTTGACGAAGATAATTGGGAACAACTAGTCCAAAAGTACAACTTAGATTACTTAACACCTTCTTTGAGCCACGGTGAAGTAGGCAATACTATACGCCAGTTAAAGAAAAAGGATTACTTTTACAAGTGCGAAGACCAACCTATAAAACCCTTTTGTGACAAAGAGTTATGCAAGACAAGGAAACATGGGGTAGGACCAAGTGGCGTAGGCAATGATATGTCTAGCCTTACTAAAATAGATGGCGACCCCCCAATCTGGATTCTTAATGTAGATGGCGAAAGGTTAGAGTTAAGCACCAATGGTTTGACTAGCCAAGCACAGTTTCAAAAAGAGTGTGTATCGCAAATAAATAAATTCCCTGTTATGGTAAACCAGAGGTCATGGCAAACACGGATCCAGTTGTTGTTGGATAATTTAACAATAGTAGAGGTACCGCCAGATGCTACGTTTAAAGGTGAGTTTGAAGACTTACTTCATGCGTTTGCTTCTGAAAGAGCCAAGGGCGAAGAGCGTGAAGACATTCTACAAGGGGTGGCTGTTTGGGCAGAAGAAAGGGTGTACTTTCAGGTTAAAGATTTAAAGAAACATTTATCTGTAAACGATTTTAACCACTATACTTCTAACAGGATAACGCTACGGTTGCAGGATCTACAAGCAGAGAAAATGTTTTGGCGAGTGAGGGGGAAGGGTATTCATGTTTGGTCACTGCCACAAAACTATTTCCAAACAGATGACTCAGAGATGCCTTTGCCAAGCTTACCCGTTGAAAACAACATAATCTAATGCACATCGTACTCGGACCTCCAGGAACAGGTAAAACAACAAAGCTCCTTAACTTAGTTGAACAATACCTTGCTTCTGGTGTACCGCCCGACCGCATAGGGTATTTTGCTTTTACAAGAAGAGCAGCACAGGAAGCCGTAGAAAGAGCTTGTGCCAAGTTTAACATATCTAAAAAAGAGTTGCCTTACTTTAGGACGTTGCATAGTCTGGCTTTCTTGCAAGCAGGTTTGACCCATTCACAAGTTATTACGCCAGATAAATACCAAGAAATAGCTGACTGGTTAAAGATAGGAAAGTTTTATGGTGGTGGCTCTGTAGAACAAGGACCATATAAAGATTTTGGGTATGGCGACAAGTTCCTTGAAATCATTAATATATCACGCATACTACGCCAACCGTTACGCAAGATATACAATGATAGTATTGTCCCATTAAAAACAGATTGGGCTAGGGTTGATTATGTCAACAGGGGCATAGAGCATTGGAAAAACTCTTACGGTCTATACGATTACACAGGAATGTTGGAAGCTTTTCTTGAACGAGACCTCTGCCCTAAATTAGAGGTGGTGTTTATAGACGAAGCCCAAGACCTATCACCTTTGCAGTGGGAAATGGTAAGACAGTTAGAACAAAAAAGCAAGATATGTTATGTAGCAGGTGACGACGACCAAGCTATTTATCGGTGGGCAGGGGCAGATGTAGACCACTTTGTAAACCTAGAAGGTGAAGTCACCCTCCTAAATAAAAGCTATCGTATTCCTTCTTCACACCACACACTCAGCCACAATGTTATAAAAACAATAGTTGGGCGACGTGAAAAAGAGTTTGAACCACGACAAGAAGATGGCAACATAACTTGGCACCGCCATTCAGAGGAGGTTAGTTTATCAGAAGGTGATTGGCTATTACTCAGCCGAACTACCCGAGGAGCTCAGCAAATAGAAGAAGAGGTTAGGAAACGAGGACATTTGTACATCTATAATGGTTCTAAAAGTATTGACAGCAAAGTGTTAGAAGCGGTCAGGCTATGGGAACATTTAAGAGAAGGAAACAAGCTTTCCAAAGATCAAGTCTTGTTAGTGTATAAACATATGTTGTTGAACAGTCAAGTAAAGTACGGATGCAAAACAATGCCCGATGGTACAGAAGGCTCGTTCTATAGCTTGCAAGAACTGCAAAATAATCATGGATTGTTACACAGCCTACCTTGGGATATGGGGTTAGGTAAAATCAACCAAAGGGATAAAACGTACATAAAAGCTTGTTTACGAAAAGGTGAAAGCTTGACCGAAACGCCTCGACTACGGATCTCTACTATACATTCTGCTAAAGGAGCTCAGGCAACTAATGTAATGTTGCTAACCGATACTATGAAACGACCCTACTCTATGTGGCGTAAGATACATACTTATGAAGAAGATGAGACAAGGGTATTCTATGTTGGATTAACAAGAGCCACACATAACATACATCTGGTACACCCGATGTACAGTCAAGGTTATCCTTTGCCGTACTGAACAAACAAGAAATAATAACGCTTATCAAGAACAACGCTGTGTGTATTATGGTGGGGCATTATAACACATAGAAAGGGATACAATGCAGGTAAAGTATTTCAGCAAAGACCTTTTGGTAAAGGCTAACAAAGCAGCGATCCGCACTA
>Ga0209337_1002604_pt1 | contig 12972 bp, 26 predicted proteins | sample LinPmetageLP53_FD_184044 | JGI IMG/M metagenome (GOLD analysis project Ga0209337, IMG submission 184044) | Marine viral communities from the Pacific Ocean - LP-53 (SPAdes) (version 2) | ecosystem: Environmental > Aquatic > Marine > Oceanic | place: Pacific Ocean | collected 2010-02-08 | reverse complement strand
AATTAGTTGTTGCATCCGGCGTTGGAAACAATTGAAACTGTCCATTCGCATGCGTGTACATTCTTGGTGTTCCGGCGGCATTCTCTTGTGCGGCACGTTTGTCTGCCATTGCATCTCTAGAGACTAGATTAACAACTGAAGTGCCTGTGCCTGTTAAGTGTAATCTAATTGTTTCTACCCAGTCTGCTGGTATCTGCATGTATTCATCTGCTGGGTCTTGTTGTCCTGAAGAGCGTGCTTCCATTCTCCAATGTCTTACATCTCTATTAATCTGAGCTTCTGCTAATGCAACAAAGTCAGGTATCACAGACGTTAGGTCATCTCTGTTTAAGAAGTCAGCTAAAGAAGCTTTAAGTCCTGTGTAATTAGTTAGAGCCATTTTAGTAAGCGCCTCCTCTTCTCGTGTAATCTAAGGCTTCATCTTGCACAGCATATCCACCTAGCTTATCAGTCATGCCTAATGCAAATGTTCTCTTTTGTTCAGGTGTCATACCACGCATAATTTCTTCTACATTTGCTTTTTGTGCATCAGTTAATCTAGCAAAGTTTGCATTAAAGTCTTGTCTACTAACATCCATGTTGGCTTCACCAGTACCAGCAAAACTATCCTTTAAGAAATTTGTTTCTGCCGCCGCTCCAATAGCTTTACCTATACCAAGATTATAAGTGTTAGGCAACAGTTGACCATCAGCAGTAATACCTTGTATGTCTCTCATTCTTTGTATAGCTTCAGGAGTTAAAGGTGCATCACCAGTAAAAGTGTAACCTTGTGTCTGACCATCTACGTCAAACTCATAGTCTCTAGTATCCATGTAGTTGGTTTGAGGTATAACACTATCAGTAACTTCCTCAGAAGTTGTCTTTATACCTTCTGCTTCCATAATTTTCTTTAAGAAATCACGTTCTGCTGGATTATCAATTTCTGCTTTTCCACCTATGCCTAGTTTTTTAATGAAACCATCCATGACACCAGTTGAATAAGGATTATCTTCATCTTCACTACTACCATATTTTGAAAGCATGTTCATTAAACCTTTAATATCTAGTTCACTTGCCATGATGTCTCCTGTCTAATTAAGCGTAAGTATATCATCTCTTTTATATGTTATCAATTAATCTAGTAATCCTCTTTTTTCTAAGTTCATTAACCTTTCATGTGTCAGTAAACCAATAGGAGGACTTTGCATTGTCAACTTTCTCATATCAGCATCAGTCATGTTAGCGGCTGTCATAGGAGAACCATCTGCTTTTGTATTGTCTACTAAATCTAAGATACTAAGCTCACGTTGTTTAGGAGTTAGTATTCCAGCACCTCTACCTCTTACAGTTTCACCGTAAGAATCATGACTTCTTTTACCAACAACGCCATCTTTCATATTCATAACACCAACAGATTGCAATGTACTTTGTGCCTTATTATATTGTTTAGGGTCTGTATTTGCTAGTCTTGCTGTAGGATATGATAAGACTCCATTAGCATCTCCTTTAACTAACTTACCACTTGTATCTCTAAAGTTTACATCAATAATACGTGCTATCTCTTTGCGCTCACTACCTGTAGTTCCTTCTAATGGGTTATCAGATTTAGAACCTTTCCATTCCTTGTTGATTTGACGTATATAAAACTGACCTTTTGAATTTTTAACACTCTCTTTTGATGTAGTTTTTATAAGGTCATCTAATACTTTAAGTTGTTTTGCGTCTAATCCGTTTATAGCAGAGTTAAGCATTGTTTTGGTAACTTGATGTGTGAAGTCCATACCAGTTGGTGACAAACTAAAAGGCATTAAAAATGGGTCTTTCTTGTATAACTGTCTAGCTTCTCCAGCAGATTTCATTATCTTGTTTACTGCATCAGGTGCTGACGCCCACAAATACTCTCTGTCAACGTTCTCTTCAATAAACATGAAATCACTACCAGCTTCTCTCTTTACACCTTTGCCATTTGCATCAAGAATACTATGTCCGTTTACACTAGTCATGATGTCACCACCGGCTGTATTGTCAACCATAGTTCCTACGATTGGATAGCCTTCTAAATCTCTTATGTCTATTTCAGGAGTATATATTAAACTGTTATTCATAGTTTCAATCTGAACATCCATGAGTCCTTGATTGATTTTGTCTTTGTCTGATTTCCTAGTAGCAAACCGGTCATCTATAGTCTCACCAAGTGTAGAGCCAATACTTATTCTGTCACCTGTGTTTTTAGTTATGTCTATGTCTTGTCTCTTCAATACTTTAGTAATGTCAGAATTGTATAAGACATAGTTAGAGGCTCTTGGGTCAGGTTTGCCAGCATACTTAGCGGCAGAGTTACCAAGCTCATCTAAGAATTTCATACCCGGTACGCCATTGTCATTTAGATAAGCAGACGCCGCTCGTTCAGCACCAGCACCACCTACTTTATCAGCAAATTGTTCTGTTAATGATTCATAAAAGTCTTTACCAGTTGATGTGTCACTCATGTTATTCTTACGCATTAAGTCTTGCACTATGTCAGGTTGTCCAGTTAAAGGCAACTCTCTACGAATCATAGACGCTACAGCTTTGTCACTTAAATCTATTTCATACAGTTGGTTTAAAGCACCATCAAACTCAAGCTCTACATCAACTAAAATTGCATTAGCTTCTGCCATACCATCAATGTCACCTTTCAAGTCTTTCATTAATTCTTTTCTAATAGTATCAGGATAAACACCATACGATAAGTCATCCCATATTCTAGTTTCTATTGGACTGTTGCTTTTCATTTCAGACATTAGTTTTGCATTTGTCATCATGTCATTGTCATGTCTTGCAAATCTTTTACCTGTGTCTTTGTTCTCTGCAACATATAACCCATGACCTTGAACCTTAGTACCTGAGTTACTACCAACCTTGTCCATGTCTAATTTAGTATATCTAGCACCTGTGTTTGTGCCTTGGTAAGTAATGACTGGTATCTTGCTTTCACCTAACTTAGCCAAGCCGGGATTAAGATTTGATTTCAACACACCTGACATGATTGAATCCATAGGGTCTTCACCTATAAGTGAGACTAATGTGTTTCTTAATGCTGGTTTAACTGCTGGGTTCTTTGCAAGTTGAGCTAACTTAACTGCACTCATTCCACCACCAGCCAAGATTGACAATACTATATCAGGGTTATTAGCAACTGCATTTGTAAAGCTATCAAAGTCTTCAAACGTGTCTTTAATCATGCCACCAAATGCATCAGCTACTGCACGTTGTTCTTCACCAATTGTTTCTGCTCCGAATGCGTTAAGCACACCACCGGTTGTTAAATCAATTGCACCCTTTATCATATGTTCAGGTGTAGAAATTACGTTTGCAGTTTCATCCATCACACCAGCCAATGCTGTTGGCATTCTTTCAATGAATCGCTTTACTTTGTTTGGGTCAGTAGATGGTTCTTTATATCTCCAGTCATGTCTACCGTATGGGTCATTGCGTCTAGCTGTCTCTAAGTCTGCTCTAGATTTATCATACTCCGCTTGTCTTTCAGGATTAACAGTAGTAGCAAATTCTAATATTCCACCAGCAAAGTTTGATATGCCATCCCATCCAGCAGATAACGTTTCACTTACACCATCTGTAAACTCGTCTAACAGTCCAGCCACTACATAATTCCTTGTTGCATCGGATTAGACTCTTGCATTAGTTGCATTATCATTTGATTAAACTGCTCCATCTGACCAGTAGCTTCTGCTTGTTGTCTCATCTGTTCTATTCGCACTAACATCTCTTGCGGTAGATTACTTAAAAAGACTCTGACTTCCGGACTGTCTGTTACATTAACTAAAGCTTCCGGTGGTGTATCCATCATTTCTTGTTCTGTGAATTGCATTAATCCTTCAATCGACATCGTTCACCTTCCCTACTAATTGTATTGTTGTTGGTTTCATTGTCTCGTCTGAGCTAGTGTGGTCTATCTGTGTCTTCTCTCCATACTTCTGCGGCACTAACTTAGAGGCTACCCATTTACGTGCGTCTATCTGCAACCTAGCGACTTGGAAGTTCTGATTGTCTGCTTCATCTGCAATAGATAAAATTTGGTCAGCATGAAACTCACTTGAAATACTCTTTGCGCGCGTGTATCTGTCGGATAATCCATCTATCTTATACATCCAACGATACCAAGTATCAGCATTTGGAGTCCAATCTTCCTCTCTACACAAACTGATTACACTTCTACCTGAAGCTATCTCTTCTAACATTTTATCTTCAAGCTTCTCAGAATATATTGTGGGTCTACCCATTTAGATACCTCTGTTCTTTGCAGTCTTTGCCGCTTGTCTGAAGTTCATAGCAGATGGTCTACCAGTAGCTCCTTGCTTTTTCATCTTCTCACCACTACCAGCTTTGATTCGTTTTCTCTTCTTATGTATATTATCATACAATCCAGTCTTAGCCATTTAATCTCTCCGCATCATTCAATAAGTTTGACCATACTATTTTGTCAATGTGATGGTCTATAGCTTCTGTTGAATCACCTGTGACTACAGAACAATACTCAAGCAATGCAATATACCTATGAGGTAATCTGTCTAACTCAATTTCAATCTCATTATCCAACTAACTCTCTCCAATCATCAGGAAGGTTAAGTCTAATGCTCAAGTCATTTCCAACCCAAGCAATGATGTCATCTAAATAGACAGCCATCTCTTTTGTATTTAATTCTGTGGTCGATTTTAACACCACTATTGGTTTGTTGACAACTTCCTCTACTGTTATTTCTAAAAATTCTTTTCTAAAAAAATCATGGATTGCATTCTTTGAGTTGCCTGTCTCTACTCTTACTTGCTCAATGATTGCCCAGTACATATCGTTTTGTCTACCGCTTCTTGTCTTTCTGTGTGCCTTAATACTTATGACAGCTTCATCTCCGCTAGTGTTCTTAAAAAAAGTTCTAGTCATGCTCTCTACTATATCAGCTTTAGGTTTATCTCTTTTAAGTATTCTAGTTAGTGTCTCACTCATACGGTGACCTAGGAGCAGTAGGTGAAAATTGTTGTGTGTAATATTCATTAACCAATAAAGACCTGACTAACTGTCTCTTGGTTCTACTAATAGCAAACTGAGCCATCTCTTTAATAAAATGCGGCTTATAGTACTCATGGTCTAATGTGTCATATATGTGGTGGCAAGCATGACATCCATAGAAACCTATGTCGTTACCATCGTTGTCTTTAGCTTTCACTCCAACACCTGAAACATTTTCATGGCAGAATACTACGTTCTCATTGTTAACACCTGAGTCACAGACATCAGAACGAAAGGTGCATGCTTTTCCTTTAGCACTACGAGTTATTTCTGTTTGTTTCATAAATAATTAAAATTTATATTAACTCTTCTGTTTTCATTTGATGTTGTTGTACTGTGATGTGGTTTACTTGCATCAAACAATAACAATCTATTTGCAACACTTTTAATTTTAGTTCCATCTTCTAATACAGTTAGACCATCATTAGAATTAATATAAAACAAAGCGCCTTTGTGTTTGTATGAATAGTCAATGTGCATTTTATGATGTATTATGTTAGGAGTTTTTGGATACATATTAAATTTAATTCTTATAATAGTTTTTGATTCAAGAAGTCTAATTATTGGTTGTAACATTCTCCAAATATCTTGTGAACTTAGAATAATATTGTCGTCATAACTTCTATGAGTCATATAAAAATTCCAATGTTTTTGCTCATCAGTTAAAGGCTTAGCTATTAAATCTTTATTTTTTTTTGAAGCAGACCAACCTTCGTTAGTGTTTAATTCAGGTGAGTACGCTACAAATTGTTGAAAAAACCAAGGAAAAGCATCGCCCATAATATAATTTTTTAGTTCTTCAAAAACATGATTTGGTAACGCATTATCTACAATTTCATAATTACTTTCTTTCATTAATGACCTATCCCCCAATCTATAAATTTCTCAATGACATCTGCCACACAATATACCACAGCACACTCAGCGCCATTTAATGTTAGTCTGTCCATCATTTCTGTCTGATTTTTACTTACTCTACCTTTTGGTATCAAACCATTCTTAGGTCTTTTAACTTCTAAAAAATAACTCATACCTTCCCATACAAAACATAAGTCCGGCACGCCACTCTTGACACCTTCAGCTCTAAATTTTGCCGCCTCTATTTTTCCACGCTTACCGCCATTAGGAATAGCAAAGTAACACACACGTCTAATGTCTAAATACTCACAGATAGCTTTCTGAACTAAATGCTCATCATTTTTCATTAGATTTTTTTTCTTTAACTTTATCAATAATCATAGTAAATTTAAGCTGGTCACACAATGCAATGATTTGGTCTTCAAGGTCACCTTTTAATTTCTTATCATCTATCTTACAGAGTAATGACATTAAAGAATGAATAGTCTCAGCTACCTCATCTTTCGACATTACGTTGCAGATTTTCTGTGCATCCTAAATAATTAGCCACTCCATAAATTGCCCAATGTAGCTGTTGTTTGTTTGCGGCAATACGATGAGTTAAACCTGACAGAGAACATCCAAGTAAAACAGCACATTCTTTCTGTGTGATACCTAATCTTTTAATTTCTGCTGGAATTGAATTGTAATAGATTGCTTTCTTCATAAGAATAGTATATTGAAAAAGATTTAATTATATCATCTTAGATAACTATGTTTAGTTTGTTTAACTTTTAGTTTCGCTTTCAGCGACTTACTTATGTAAGGCAGAGGGATAAATCCCTTTTTTTTTAAAGCTCTTAACTTATCGGGTAATTCCTGAACTGGGAGTTTCGGAGCGAAAGAAATCCCTAGAGTAGCCTAAACTAAACTAGAGATTTGTCATCGGTATAAGTCCTTCACAGTATTATCCGTATGCCTGAAACCATTACAACTAATCAGGTCAGAGTCATCGCTACCTTGTAATAGGTACTCAGCCTTCTGCACTCTGCGCTTAGATTTCTTAGCCTCCGAGGTGGTTACCAACATAAAGGTTCTTATCTAAACATCAATCAACAGCTATGGAATACGATTGCTGAATCTCTTTTTTTGTAAGTGGTGTGAGCGAAGCATAAGCTAGACATATCACCTCTCGTATCCTGATACTTGCCAAGACGTTGTGAGATGGTATAATCTGTCACAGAACGGTGGGCAAACACCAGTTTTAATGAACCCTCTGAGACGTCAACCACCTCAGGGGGTTCGTGCTTTCCGGGTTGTAAGCTTACCCAAAAAACACAAAACCAAGTCTCAAATCATACCCGTAGATTAAATCTAGGTCAAACTATTTTAATTTATTTGTTCTGTTTAATTAAATAAAGCTTGACTTATGTATCAGAACTGATATAATGCTCTCAACAACAACATAACTTTAACCCAAAATAGGAGATACAAATGGAAAAATTACTTCAAATTATTGATAACGAAACTAACCAACCTTGGTCTATAAAAATAATTGCTAAGGGTGATGCTTGGGGTCGTGACGATTGTTTAACTCACGATGATGACGAGCTTATGGTAGAGTTTTATGATGGTCGTTACATAGAAAACTTTGACCCGGAAGGTCAATTTGTTTCTCGCTACAATCTTTCTACTATTGCTGTAGACAAAAATCAAGGTATCAACTTACATGGCGGTGTAGATTCATGGTCAATTAATGCAGATGCTATGGATATTGTCAGAAAATGGCTAAGAGGTGAAGCGTTCACTTACTATGCAATTGAGCAATTCGCTTATTAATTTAACCGGGGAGGGCAACCTCCCCACCAACTAGGAGATGTATGAATACAAATATTAAAATTACTTTAACAGATACTCAGCGCGACCACATCAAAAACCTACTCGATGGTAAGACATCTACAAGGTTAGCCACTAGACAAGACGTAAGTGGTTTGGTTGAAATGTTTATTGAGCAACTAATAGATAGCAACATGACTGAGCCTAAGCAGATTGTCCAAGAAGCTGTAGAAAAAGTTAGCGGCTACAAGTTCTATGCTGGCGGTCAAGAAGTTAGCTATGACAAGTGGATAGACATTCCATGCGATGACTGCGGATGCATGGTTTCAGTTGCTGAGAAAGTTGCCCAAGCTTCTGTCTAATTAAATAGTTCTTGACAAACAGTCTAAGAGCTGGCATAATTACCTCGTCATTGAGACACACTTGATGGCGAGACAAACTTTTAACTTATAGGAGATACAATGGAAAATTTAATAACTAACGAATATCAAACAGTTTATGAGCAAAGCTTATTTACAAAAAACGAAATTTATACTAATGATAGATGTGTAGAAAATGAGACACCTGTTGAGACACATAAAGCTATAGTCAATGAAGCTGGCAACCCAATAGCAGTAGTAGGCAAGAACTATAACCTAGTTCAGAATGCTGACATCATGCCTCAGTTCCACGAAGTTATCTTAGCTTCTGATTTAGACAGGACTGACATGACTAAAGACATCCAACAGTCTCACATGGGTGCTAAGACTATTGTTACTTATACTTTCCCAGCTCACAGGATTGAGATTGACACAGGTGACTTTGTTGACCTTAAAATTATGGTGCTTAACTCTTACGATGGCTCTTGGAAGTTTATGTCTATGGTAGGAGCTGTTAGACTGGCTTGTATGAACGGTCAAGTAATTGCTGATGCATTCTCTGAGTATAGTGCTAAACACACAAGAAGCTTAGACATTGACGTTGCAGTTGCTAAACTTGAAACAGCTCTTATAGTCTATACAAAAAATACTGAGCTTTGGAAAAAATACCCACAGTCTCCAGTTACTAATGCAGAAGCAACTAAGATTTTTCAGAGAGTTGCTGGAAAAAGTGATAGACTTGAGTTACTACTTGAAGAGACTTACCTAAAATATGTTAATGAGATGGGTAAGAATCTTTGGGCAGTCTTCAATACTTTAACTGATTGGTCTAGCCACGCTAAATTTAAGAATGAGGCTAACAAAGTTGCTACTATATACAATCGTGAGGCTAAGGTAAGAAAAGCTATCCCTATGCTCAATGAGTTGCTTGTAGCATAACATCTCCAATAAACGTAAGTAACGTTTCCCCCCGGACTTATTCTCCCGGGGGTTTTTTTTAACTTATTTGTCCTGTTTAATTAAATAAAGCTTGACAAATACCTCAAACATGATATAATGCTCTCAACAACAACATAACTTTAACTTAAAACTAGGAGATACAATGAATACATTAGATATTATTAACAACCAACTAGATGACATCGAGATGGCTAGACTTAATTCTAAAGAGCGTTTAGCAAAAGGTAATGCACGTAGACACGTACTGCAAGATGCATTTGACAGGTCAGTAGTTAGACCTGAGAACGTTGACTTAGCTGGTAACGTTAACTGGAATTTTGTTGATGCTGATTTACATTTAGATGGTCTTAAACCAACTGACGCTGAATTGTCAATGATGGTTTCACGCTGGGAAGATAGAGACTTAGCAAGAATTACACTTGCTTTCCGTAATGCTGAAGCAAAACTTGATGAAATTGAAACAGGATTTTTTAAATAATTTACCGGGGGGTTAACTCCCCCCAACTACCTAGGAGATTTATGAGAGCAAATAAAAAAACAAGAATTTATATTAGAGATGCTAACACATACCTTTCAGAAAATGAGCAACCTACTTTTGATAAACATTCATTTCAAGGTTGGTTTTACAGAGGTTACATAATTTGTCGCGGCTGTGAATTTAACCCGGACTCACCATTTGAGCAAGATACTTGGTTTCGTTCTGTTGAACCATTTAATGGTGAACTATTGAAGGACGTTGAGTTTAAAACTGAGCATGCTGGCTGGGCAACTATTAACTGCATCATGGATAACGTTGATGATGCTATTGACATTATCCCTATGGACAAGCACGATGGTGTACATTGGATGGTTGGTTTTCGTACAGGCAACCAAACAGGTTCAGTAAGAATGATTGTGCCTTTTTGGGGCGTTGATGAAGCTAGACAATGGGTCATGGATATGACTGGACATTACGTTGGAAGCATGACTAGAGTTTTTATGGGTGAGCAACCGCGAGTAATCGCAAAGGATGGTAACTATGACTATTAATACTACTGATGTATTGGTCGCGCTATTGAATGTAGCAGACTACAGATGGAATGATAAAGAGATGGTGTGTGTATCGTTATGGGGTGATGATGACAAAGCTGAGACTGAGCGTTCAATACTACAACAGAACGGTCTCAAGCTAAGTCATGTACGTCACCTTGAAACTCTTGGAATAATGAGTCACATGGTTCTCGATGACATGGCTGTAATAATCAATTTACATTACGATAAAGTTTTAGCTAACACTAATTACTCTGAAGAGTATTTGTTAAACCTAGGTTGACTTTATATATCGTTTATGATATACTCACTTCGTGATTGAATTAATCACATAACTAAATAGGAGAAATAAATGGAAACTACTGAAAGCTTAAAAGCTGGTGACGAATTTGAAAGTAAATGGTCTGCAAACTTTGACGATGCTAAAGAGCAAATGCTAGATAACGTTGATAATATTTTAATGGAGATTGAGGATTGGGTTCACCCTACTGAAGCTACTGTTGACATTGTTAACGTTTTAAATCTTGCTGATGGCATTGAAAGAATTAAAGCTATGAGATACTACACTTACCGTACTAGAGTAATTGGTAAACACGTTGACTATGATGAAGACTTTGATTACGATTTTACAGATATTATTAGAAGTGTCTTACAAGACAGAATATCTTGTGAAATTTTAGTAGGAGGTAAGTAATGAGCATATCAGATTACTACTACGATGAGATTAACTCTGAAGAAAATTTACAAGAGTTAGACAACCAAGAACCACCAACTAAGGAGAGCGATGATGAGTAACCAAAAAGAACAAGTCTTATCTTATCTTAGGACTAACGGAAGTATTACACCTCGTGAGGCTGATGACACTTATGCTATTACAAGATTAGCGGCTGTCGTATTTGATTTAAAAGAATTAGGTCATCAATTTGTTGAACCTACTCAGATAATGAAAGGTACTAACAGATTTGGTACGCCATGTACGTGGGCAAAATATGTCTACATAGGTCGTGTTAGTGGATAACAATTTAGAAGACACGTTGCAGATGTACAAGAAATTTTTACACTTGCAACGTGATGCTGAATTTGATGAAACAGATAATTTAGATTTTTATACAGCTCAAACAAAATATTATAAAGAGCTGTTAAACCATGGGGTTTATTATGCCCCTAAATTTTAAGGAGAAATAATGGCAACAGTTAAGACAACTAAGGTACAAGGCGGAGCAGATTATGCCATGGTGGTTAATAGGGTTCATGCCTTTAAAGAAATGTACGAGAATGGGCAAATTCTTACTGAGATAGTACATAACAAAGATGGGCAAGTAATTTTTAAAGCTCATGCTGTTGTTGATGGAGTTATTACAGGTACAGGACATGCAAAAGAAGACATGGGAGCTAGTAACATTAACAAGACATCTCATATTGAATGTGCAGAAACTAGCGCTATAGGGCGTTGCCTAGCGTTCGGTGTCGGTCTAATGCCAAGCGGTCAGGTCGCAAGTTTTGAGGAAATTGAGAACGCTAAATTGCAACAGTCTAACATTGCACATCATGAATTAACTATGGCGTCAGCAGTAGCGTACATATCTCAAGCTTTATCAATGGCTATTGAAGAAGCAGATGAAGAAGGAATATTAGAAGTGCTGACTAACTTTAAAGGTAACGTACCTCTCAAGACTGCTGTATGGAAAGAATTAAGGTCTGATGAATCTGCATATATGACTGAACGTGCGGTTAAAATAGCTGATGAAGCTAAGACTAAGAAAGCAGATAAGCTTGAACGTATTGTGAAGTTTGCCACAGCAGAAGCAAAAAAGAACTCAGAGGTGTAGCACCTATGCTGAAGTCGGGGTGTCCTAGCCTCGTAAAGTTAAAACAAACGCTACCGATTGGTTACCGTTAAGTAACCACCTAATTTAATATAAGGAGATGTAATGGTCAATAAAGTCATGTTGATTGGTAACTTAACCAAGCCAGCAGAAATCAAAAACACGTCAACTGGCGGAGTAGTAGCTCTGTTAAATTTAGCAACAAACGAATCTTGGGTAGATAAAACTTCCGGAGAAAAGAAGTCCAAGGCTGAATACCACCGCATAACAATTTTTAATCGTCTCGCGGAAGTTGTACAAAAATTAGACCTCGATACAGGTACTCAATTGTACATAGAAGGACAGCTTACTCACCGAGACTATGTTGCCGCAAACGGTGAAAAGAAATACGTGACTGAGGTAAAGCTTGGCGGCTTTGGTTCTGAGCTAAAGATTTTATCTAAGAAAGTTAATACTCAAGCTCCAGCTCAACAAATTGCTGATGCTCCAGCTTCTATTACCCCGGTTGCATCTGAGGAGTTTGACGATGACATCCCATTTTAAAATAATTGTATTAGCGCTATTGTTATCAGGCTGTAGTGCATTGCAAGATAAGCATGATTCATTATTAATACCACCGAACGTGATAGATGATGACCAGCTTATTTGTACGAGCGAAATCATGAGCAACTGCGCTGGTTTCTTAACCCAAAAAGATATAGATAAGGAGAATGACAATGACTAAACTACGTCCATACTGGAGTAAATCGCTGAACATACAGCACATTACAGAACATTTTACTAAAGCTCAACTTGAAAAAAGACTTAGAAAAAAAGGTGTAGAATTAGATAAAAGAAAGTCTATGGCAAATCTTATAGAAGAAAACTATGACATTCTTAATTGAAACTACAGTTCCATTGCTTGCGCTGATTGGTACAGGACTGGTTAGCGCTGGTGCTACGCTGTTGTTAATGACACTAGGTATGCCTGATGAAAAATAAATTTACAGATAAAGAGCTTATGGCTTTTGCTGATAAAGAAACTAAAGGTGAGAAAGCAATGGATATATTAGGTGCTTTGTTAAAAGGTGATGCAGAA
>Ga0209337_1002603_pt1 | contig 12976 bp, 9 predicted proteins | sample LinPmetageLP53_FD_184044 | JGI IMG/M metagenome (GOLD analysis project Ga0209337, IMG submission 184044) | Marine viral communities from the Pacific Ocean - LP-53 (SPAdes) (version 2) | ecosystem: Environmental > Aquatic > Marine > Oceanic | place: Pacific Ocean | collected 2010-02-08 | reverse complement strand
TTCACTCAATGCTTCTTCCCACATTATCCATGCAGGGTGCGTCATCATTTCTGACATATAGTCTCATTACCTAGTAGGGTATATAAGATGTATTATACTAACAATCAACACCATCAGTAAATCCGGTCATAGTTTTTAGATTTAGATAACATTGTTTAATTATATTGTATTGAGTTTTTCCTGCACTAGCATTTAAATCAAACACATTACCAAAACCACCAATAGGAATCGCATTTGCTTCGTAAGCGGCCTGTGAAGCATATATTTTACCGTTATAATTTACTTTAAAAGTTTTACTAAAACTACCATCAACATTTACTATCGTTTCTTTTGAAGTCATACTATTTGACATAACACAAATTGCGTCATTACAAGTTATACCATAATCAGTTACATAGTCTATTTTTAAACCCATATCCTTACCACACATCATTTGTTTTATAAAACATTCTCTATACAAAGTTTAGTGTTATCTCCACCTTTGCGGTATGAACTACACCGCTAAGAGTAACAGCACTTCTTACTGCAAACAATACTGAATCACCACTAGCAGGAGAGGTAATGCTTTTTCCCGCTACTTGAAAAGAAATACGAAGAACCTGTCCTATACCACTTGTAGCGTCTTGAGATGTAGAGGCTGTGCCTACAAGACTTGCAGTATTACTATTACTCAAACTTGTAGTTCCAATTAGCATAGACCACGCAAACGTAGGAGAGCCACCACCTAGCCATCTTAGATACCCTGCGGGTAAAATATCTATCCTGTCAATTCCATAATTACTAGCCACTTGTTGAAGTGCATACGCATCTATGCCCAAGGTGGCTACAAAAGTCCCTTGTGCATTAACAGAAAACTCAGCACCACTAAGTTCGCCCGCTATACCAAAGGGTGAACCTATTAAGGAATTAGTTGCTATACAGGCATTATCATAATTACCACTAGAAGATGTTGCCATACTTAAAAGAGAGGCACTTCCTATTTGAGAACAAATACCTATTATTGTTGGATAAATAATATCACCCTACCACTATCCATGCTGACGCAGATGTAGCAATAAATGTTTTTGCTTCATACCTTGTTGTAATTGTTTGGTTAGTAGTAGAACCGTTCATCGTATCACTACCATTAGCACTTATTGTAGTAGTCCCTGCGTGGTCGCTAATAACAATATATTGTTCCCCCACAGCCGGACTAGCAGGTAATGTTAATGTTACGGTATTATTAACTATAATATATTTACCTGCATAAGTATCTGATAGTGTAATACTACTTCCTAATGTAGAAATCTTACCTCTTTTAGCCTGAAACTCTTGTTCTACTGTTAGACCACCGCTAGGTATAGTTACATCTCCGCCATTGTCTGCTGTAATCCATGTTAGTAATCCCGAACCATCTGATATAGTTAATGATTGACCAACTGTTGCACTACTAACATCTGCGTTTCCAATAAGAACATTGTAACTTCCTGTCGTCAAACTACTTGCACCATTGTAGGAAGAAAGGATAATATTTTTCTGACCCGATGTGATGTTTTGACCTGCATATCTTCCGACCCCAAGATTGTAACTTCCTGTTGTCAAATCTTTGAGACTGTCTGCACCAAGTCCTACGTTTTGGTTTGCTGAATTACTAGCGGCCCCTTGACCTGCATTCCAACCGATGAAAGTGTTTGCTGAACCTGTTCCCGATGTCATAGCATTATGGCCTACAACCGTATTGTAACCTGTTCCATTAGTTCCGGCTTGACTTCCTATCATTGTCTCACTATATCCAGTGCTACCAAATCCGGCTCTATAACCAACGAATACCCCTGTTGCTTGATTGGTAATTGCCGCCCCCGCAGTATGTCCTATCATAACGTGGTCGCCGCCTGTATTTATTAATTTACCCGCCTCAAATCCAATCAAAATATTCCTATCGCCTGTGCTGACTGCTGTTCCTGCGTTTACACCCAATGCTACGTTGTAATTACCACTACTTGCAGTTAATGAATCTAAAGCACCGCTACCTAATCCTATGTTAGAAGTAGCAGTAGTAACTGCATCTGATAAATCACCAATACCACCTGCTACACCACTAGGTCCCGTAGGGCCTGTTGGTCCCGTAGGTCCTGCGCCACCTGTAGAGCCGGGTGGCCCTGTAGAGCCGGGTGGCCCTGTTGAACCGGGCGGACCCGTAGGTCCTGTAGAACCGGGTGGTATAGTAAAAGCGAATACTTTTGCGGTAGCAGGTCCCGAAGATGCGATTGCTAAAGGTCCACTCGCTACGGTAGGTGTTCCAAACCCTGCGGCTGTTCCTGTAGGTCCGGGGGGTCCGGTAGGTCCGGGGGGTCCCGCAGGGCCGGTAGAACCCGGTGGTATAGTAAAGGCAAAAACTTTAGCAGTTGCCGGACCGCTTGAAGCAATTGCTAAAGGACCGGAAGCGACTGTTGGTGTCCCAAACCCTGCGGCCGCACCCGCATTTCCTGTAGGGCCTGTAGAGCCGGGTGGACCTGTAGGTCCAGTTGGTCCTGTTGGTCCGGTAGACCCTGTATCTCCTTTAGGAATAGTAAAAGCAAAGACCTTTGCTGTGTTAGGTCCACTTGATGATATAGATGCAGAAGAACCTGCCGGTCCTGTTGCTATTGTTGGTGTTCCAAATCCTGCACCCGGTCCTGTTGCACCTGTTGGTCCTGTTGAACCCGGTGGACCCGTAGGTCCAGTTGGTCCGGTAGGCCCTGTTGGTCCAGTAGGGCCAGTAGCACCTGCGGGAATACTAAAAGCAAATATCTTAGCAGTATTAGGACCACTAGCAGAAATACCAATAGGTCCAGTACTTGCAGTAGGTGTTCCAAATCCTGCACCCGGACCAGTAGCACCTTGAGGCCCTGTAGAACCGGGTGGACCTGTTGGACCCGTAGGTCCTGTATCACCTTGAGGTATTGTAAAGGCGAAAACTTTTGCTGTGCTAGGCCCACTTGTGCTAACCGCAATAGGACCTGTGGTTGCTGTAGCCGAACCGAACCCTGCCGCAGAACCCGGTGGACCCGTAGGGCCTGTGCCGCCCGGTGGACCTGCGCTACCTGTGCTACCTGTATTACCTCTTGGTATAGTAAACGCAAAAACTTTAGCAGAATCAGGTCCACTAGAAGAAATAGAAGCATTAGAACCCGCAGGTCCGGTAGAAACTGTTGGGGTCCCAAATCCTGCGGCGGTTCCTGACGGTCCTGTAGAACCCGGTGGTCCTGTGGGTCCCGTCGGTCCTGTGGGTCCTGTGGGTCCTGTAGGTCCGATAGGACCTGTAGGTCCTGTTGCACCTGCCGGTATAGAGAATGCAAATACTTTTGCAGTATTAGGTCCACTAGCACTAACACTTATAGGTCCTGTGCTTGCGGTTGGGGTTCCAAATCCTGCGGCCGCACCTGCCGGTCCGGTTTGTCCTGTAGACCCCGGCGGTCCTGCTACGCCTGTATTACCTCTAGGTATAGTAAAGGCGAATACTTTTGCTGTATCGGGACCACTAGCAGATATACTAACATTTGAACCGGCCGAACCTGTTGATACCGTTGGTGTTCCGAATCCTGCGGCTGTTCCTGTATTACCTGTATTACCTGTAGGTCCTGTATTACCTGTAGGTCCCGGTGGACCTGCGGGTCCTGTAGGACCGGGTGGACCTGCACCGCCCGAAGCACCGGGTGGGCCTGTTGCACCTTGAGGAATTGTAAAAGCAAATACCTTAGCAGTATTTGGGCCGCTAGATGAAACAGCAATAGGTCCTGTTGTAGCGGTAGGTGTACCAAAACCTGCGGCCGGACCTGTAGGTCCTGTACCACCATCGTTCCCATCATTACCTGTAGGCCCTGTAGGTCCTGTCGGTCCGGGTGGCCCTGTCGGACCGCTACCGCCGGGCGGTATAACAAAGTTAAATATTTTTGCTGTGCTAGGACCACTTGATGAAATAGATAAAGGACCGGCAGATAAAGTAGGCGTTCCGAAACCGGCGGCATCACCCGTAGGTCCTGTATTTCCACTACTACCTGTAGAACCGGGCGGCCCCGTAGGTCCCGTAGGTCCGGTTGGGCCTATTGGTCCGGTATCTCCGGCAGGTATAGTAAAAGCAAAAACCTTTGCTGTATTTGGCCCACTACTACTTATAGCAAGAGGACCGGAAGAAACACTTGGTGTTCCGAATCCTGCTGATGTTCCCGCAGGTCCGGTTCCGCCTGTATTTCCTGTTGGGCCAGTAGGTCCTGTAGGTCCTGTAGGGCCATCAGGTCCCGTTGGTCCTGTCGCACCTTGTGGTATGGTGAAAGCAAATATTTTTGCTGTATTTGGACCGCTTGTTGAAACACCTATTGGTCCTGTGGTTGCCGTAGCAGTCCCAAATCCGGCGGCTGTTCCGGTAGGCCCTGTTCCGCCTGTGTTACCTTGTGGTCCCGGCGGCCCACTTGGTCCTGTAGGTCCACTTGGTCCTGTAGGCCCTTCATCACCTTGAGAACCCGGTGGGCCTGTTACACCAATAGTGCCTTGACTTCCGGGCGGTCCTGTCGGTCCTGCACTACCTGTAGGTCCGGTGTCTCCTTTATCTCCTGTTCTAGCAAAAGTTACCATTACATCTTCACCATTTGTAAACGGCGCAGAAGCAGAAGAGTCAATTGTAGTTACTGTTATATCAAAATAACCTGAATCTTCTGATAAAGATGAAATAGTGTGTAAAGTAAATTGACTTGAATCTAATAAGTTACTAATTTTAACGTGTCCTTTTATAGTAGAGGTAGAATCATCTATTGTCCGAAGGAATGATTGAATATCTGTTCCGTCTAAATCGCTGTCATCTATATAGATTCTAGTAGCAGATGATTGAGTAGCGTTGTTTAGTTTTATCTTACCTGCACCGGGGTCGCTATCTGCTGTGTTTGTAGAAAAATCATATTTAAAAGTCGCACCGCCAAAGTTACCGTCTGCCCCTGTAGGTCCTGTTGGTCCGGTAGAACCTTGACTTCCTGTACTACCCGGTGGCCCTGTTGGACCTGTCGGTCCGGTTGGTCCCGCAGGACCTTGACTTCCTGTAGGACCTTGTGGTCCGGTAGAACCTGTAGGTCCTGCCGGAATTGTAAATGCGAATACTTTAGCGGTATCAGGCCCACTTGATAGTACAGATAAAGGTCCTGTTGTTATAGTAGGTGTACCTACACCCGCCGCAGTACCCGCAGGTCCGGTTGGGCCTGTTGGACCTTGACTACCCGTAGGTCCTGTTGGTCCCGCCGGTCCTGTTTGTCCTTGACTACCTGTATCTCCTGTGTTACCTCTAGGAATTGTAAAAGCGAAAACTTTTGCTGTATCAGGACCGCTTGATGAAATAGATACGTTACTACCTGCTACACCTGTGCTTACAGTAGGTGTTCCGAATCCCGCCGCACTTCCTGTAGGTCCTGTGTTGCCTGTAGAACCTTGAGGTCCTGTAGGTCCTGTTGGTCCTTGACTTCCTGTAGGACCGTTTGGTCCGGGTGGACCTGCCGCACCTGTGCTACCTGTAGAACCTGTCGGTCCTTGTGAACCTGTCCCACCTTGAGGTCCTGTTGGCCCATCCGGTCCATCCGGTCCTGTTGGTCCTGTATTCCCAATAGGCCCTTGACTGCCCGTTGGTCCCTGTGGTCCGGTAGGACCTGTCGGCCCTGACGGACCTGTATCTCCTTTGTCTCCTGTTCTTGCGAAGGTAACTAAAATATCTTCTCCCGCACTAAAAGGTGATGTAGCAGAAGAGTCTATACCACTTACTGTTATATCAAAGAAACCTGTTTGTTCACTTAGTGAAGAAATAGTAAATATTATAAATTGTGAAGCGTCTAGTAAATTACTTATTTTTACATGACCTTTTATTGTAGAAGTAGAATCATCTATGGTTCGCATAAAAGATTGAATATCGCTACCGTCTAAATCAGTATCGTCAATAACAATATGTGTAGCGGCATTTTGTGTCCCGCTATTTAATCTTAGTTTACCTGCGCCGGGGTCTGCTATACCATTAGCAGTATCGAAATCATACTTAAATGAAGCACCACCAAAATTACCATCCGGTCCTGTCGGACCTGTTGAACCTTGCGGTCCTGTAGGACCTACTACACCTTGTGAGCCTTGCGGTCCTGTAGGTCCTTGAGAACCTGTATTACCTGTTGTTCCTTGTGGGCCTTGCGGTCCATCCGGCCCTGTAGGACCTTGCGGTCCTGTAGGACCACTTGGTCCTGTTGGCCCTGCTACTGTTGAATCTGCACCCGTAGGTCCTGTTGGTCCCGTTCCACCTGTAGGTCCGGTATTTCCTATTGGACCTTGTGGACCTGTCGGCCCTGTTCCACCTGTCGGCCCTTGTGGACCCGTAGGTCCTTGTGAACCTGTAGTCCCTACTTGACCTGCCTGTCCGAACTCTACAACATATTTTGTGTTGTTTGTTATAGTGCCTGTTTGACTAGCACTTATAGGACTTACACCTAGTGTGTACCATCCAGTATTGTCTGTAACGCTATTAACTATAAATGAAGTAAACTGCTCTACATCTCCGGCTAGATGCTGTATTTGTAATGAACCTTTTCTAGTGTTATTAGATAATCCTACAAAAGTAAACCAAGCATCTTGATTTACACCCTGTGCATCTTCTTCATCTATATAGATTTCAGTAATGTTAGCGAATGTAGCATTGTCAAATCTCATAAACCCCGAACCGGGGTCGGCTTCTGTTACAGTAGTAGAAAACTTCCAAACTAAACCTACTCTACTACCTGCCGGACCTATAGGACCGCCCGGTCCTAAAGGCACCGTAAACTCAAACACTTTTGCTGTGTCCGGCCCACTTACATTTACCGCTAAAGCACCTGTTGTAATAGTCGGTGTGCCTACACCTGCCGCCGCACCTGTTGAACCCGTATTTCCTTGTGAACCTTGAGGCCCTGTAGGACCTGTAGGGCCGGTTGAACCTTGTGAACCTGTTGGTCCTGTATTGCCTTGAGAACCTGTTGGTCCTGTATTTCCTGTAACACCTTGAATACCTTGAATACCCTGAACACCTTGAGGTCCTGTCGGACCTGTAGCGTTATTTTGATACGCAATCCAAGTATCTTGGACTTGGCTTTGTCTTAAGAATACTTTTTGGTCTTTTGTCAAGGTAAAAGTGCCGCCTGTACCGGGATTTGAAACACCTGTTCCTACAAGACTAACGACTGTTCCTGCATCGGTAGCAATAGTAATATTACCACTACCTTCATTCATAACCTGTAATTCAGTTAAACCTATTGGAAAAGGAACAGATGAGTATGTAGGTAATGTGTATGTGTATGCAGTAGAATTAGTATGTATAACCATCCGTGCTTCGTCTGCTCTAGTAAATGTATAATTAGCATTTTTTGTTTCTAATGGTCTAACGTCTGCGGCTCTACCACCTGCTACTGAACCATCACCAATAAACAAACCGTTAGCGGCTGAACCTGTATTGGTATCTAGGAATATTTGCTCTTTGGTAGGTGTAACACCTGCCCTTTGGGTAGTGGTAGCAGTAAAAAGATTTTTGTTACCTGTTAGTGCCATATACTTTCCCTCTTTTATTGTTTAATAATTATATCACTAATGCACCCATGACTATAAGCCCCGAATCCCCGTCTACGGATATTACTAGGTCGCCTATATCAAGTGTTCCACCACCGCCACTATCTCCACCTGTGCTTGTTTGCCATGTAGGACTTCCACTACTTATTGTAAGTACTGTTCCTTCTGAACCTGCGGCTAAGATTGTCATATCATCGTGTCCCTGCCCCACTAATATTGCATCTTTACTAATAAACTCTCTTCCTGTACCCCCCTCTACGACAGAAGTTGAGGGTGGTGTATTTCTACTACGGTAAATACCATCAGATACTTGAGAAAAGTTCCAATCTCCTTTTACACTAGGTCTTTTTACCGTGTGTATATCAGCACTTTGTTTTGATTGAGAATAAGGACCGTATAATGCACCATCAGTTTCTATAACTAATTCATTACAAGTTAGTGTTCTACCATCAGATATAATCCAATCGTGTGTAGAAGCCTCGATAACTACTTTGTTATATTTGACGTTAAACTTTTTTGTTGTAGAATTACCGTAGGTTGTATCTCCGTTTACAGGTAAAACTTGGTTACTAGAAGTAGCGGTATAGTGTACAGTAGTATTACCCCAATTATATTCTTCATGTGCTATACTAATAGTGCCTTGTAATTTAAATATTTTTGATAAATCATCTGTATCAATTGTTTTAGGACTTACTTTTACGGTAGAAGGAACTACAAAATTACCAATATCTACTGAACCGTATGTATTCCATACTGCGCCTGTTCTTGTATATATGTGTTCGGGACTAAATGTAGCACTACCGGATGCAGTAGCCAATGTAACTTTAGGGTATTTACCGTCTGTTAAAGTCAATACACCTGCGGCGGGTAATGTAAATGTTATTATACTATCAGAATCCGGTTCTCCATTATCCCCCATAAATATACTTTCGTTTGCTTCATACTGTATGTAAAGTCTATTATTTGTTTGAGTTGCGGCACTATCGCCTATTGGAAATGGTGGTGTGCCTGTAAAAATCCATGTAGTGCCTGTGTTATCTTTTATACAATCTTCTATTTGGATTATTAACCCCGCTTCAAAGTATAAAGTAGAACCGCTACAATTAAAAGTCCTATTACCTGTAAATGTAGAATCTATTGTAACAAGATTAAGATAACGTGTATTAGCACCAAAGTTTATTTCTTGTTGTGCTACTGATGTAAAGAAAAGTGCATCGTCATTTCCTGTTTGTAGCCAATCACTTGGAAGGCTAGTTGCTAAGGTAAGACCATTTGAAGTTGTAGACCAATTATTAGCAACCATAGGGTCAGTAGATGCCGCACCAACCCACCAATAACTCGTCATCTTTTACCCTCTTTAATTATGATAAAGAGAGCCGGATAACTGAGAGCCTGTGGCTGTTCCACTTACTCTCGATGCCGTTGTTCCTGTTTTAAACGCACTACCACCCTTCTCTTCTATCGCTTTCAAAGCATCTTCTGCTGATTTCTCAAAAGACGCTAATTGTTTATTGTATCGAATGTCGGATGTCCCTTGTTCTTTTTGTGGGAATACAGCAGGTATAGTATCTATTAATACTCTTAGGCAATCTACGCAAACTAAAAACTTTACTGCACTTTCTTTTAAGGTATCAGTAGGTGCGCCTGTTGCATCTACACCAAAGTATTCTGCTACTCTTGCTTTTTTGTTTACTTCTGCTGTGCGAATAGTTATATATTCTGTGATTGTGCCGTTGTTAAGACCTCTAGGTCTGTTAAGCAAATCTCTAATATTATCCGTTGTTATTGCCATCTCCAAACCTCTCCCTATAGTCTAACGGAACGTCAAGCACTATATTGTTTGATGAAGGTTTGGTTGCTCTACCTAGCACAAGCACTAATTTAGTAGCAATAATTTTTTGAGCCATTTCACTGTTTGGAACCCAATAAGGCTGTTTAGCATCTCTACTCAACAAAGACATAGGATGATTAGCGTATCTTTTGCCACCATTTTTATGCGCTCTTAATAACCAACCCGGCCCAGACAAATAATTATCTAATCTAAATTGCATATCTTCTATACTACCACTTTCAGGTAATGGGATATTTGCATCTTTTAACGCAGAAGCCAATTTAGCCTTTGAAGGTTTTTTTGGCTTCGCCTTGTTTGTTTTTTGTGTCATATTAATCACTTTAAGTAATCACTTATTCTAAGCAACCGGATAGCATAAAACATATACTGTAACTGCCGGTGCTGTGCTGTCAGATGATGTAGATGTAAACTTTAAAGTGCCGTTAGCACTAATAGTTGCTACGTTATCTGCTAATGCTGTTGCTCTAACAATTGCTGTGTCTACTGCTGTTCCTGTTACAATAGAGCCACAAAGCGAAGTATCGGTTGCATCAAAGATTTGAATGTTATTTGCATTTTCGCCACCGTCTGCATTTAATTGAATCCAAACATCTGCTACTCTAATTTTTTTATTAACAGTAAGTGTAACTGATTCAGTTGCGCCACCATCAATCTGTATTGCATAGATTAAAGGTAAAGCCCCGTCGGTTGCATCTGCTGATACACTAGCATTCTTACCCGAAAGTAAGTTTTGTAATTTACGGTTTTGAGGCATTTATTTTAGCCCCCTTAAGCCCTTACGCCTGTAATCTTGCAGATTCGGTTGTTCTTACCTGCCGCCGCACCGTCTTGCATTTCGTGAATTACGCTTCCCATGTAAGAAGTTAGTAACCAATCGAAACCTACGCCCGGTAGACGTGTTAATTCAGTCTCTTGGAAACCCGGTCCGTTGTATGAAAAGAACTCGGCTGTTTCTCCGCCCGGAATAAGTAGTAAAGCATCGTTACCCAATGCGCTACCTGCCCCATAATCTCTTGTGTAGTAAATTGTTAGGTTTGCGATTCTACCTAGATGGGATTGTAGAGACTCTACAACATTTCCATAAAGAGTAGTGTTAAGCATAGCACTTCTCTTGTCAGCAGGTAATACTAGAGCCATTGGCTCACTACCGCTAACTTTTGCGTTAGCAAAGATTAAGTCCATAGCGTCTAGCAAATCTTTTTCTTCATCTGCATTTGCACTACCAAAAGTTGCTGTTGCCGCTTCTGTTTGTCCGTTACCTGCCATTAACTTTGATAGGATGTGGTTGTCTATAAGGTCTGCACGACCTCTTACTACAGCCATTTGTTGCCTGTCAATGTTCTCAAAGGATTCGCCACGTAGTCTTACTGCATCTAGGAAAGTAACTCTACCTTGTCCTTTCTCAAGTTTAACTGTGTAGTTTGCTGTTCCAATGTTTGTTGGGTCTGTTAGAGCAACGTCATCAATTGGATAAGCGAATGTTCCTGTAACACCTGTGTACCACTTAAACTCTAACCAAGGAACGGTTCTAACACCGACTAAGTTAGTTGCTATTGCGATTGTGTTAGACTGCAATTGAATGAAGTCTCTTAATGTCTGTTCTAAAACCGCATCTCCTACTGAGAACGGTCCTGTTGCGGCTTCTACGTTTAATATTTCTTCTAATGTATTGTTTACCATATTTTTCATCTCCTATATTAATTCAATCTGATTCTAACAAGAAACAGGTATGAAATCTCCCGATGCTATTGCACCTTCTCCACCAAAGTAGTACCCTACGAATACTGCTGAATTGGTTGCGTCATCTACTGTAACTGTTCCGTTAGCGTCAGCAGTCTGTGAAACATATACGGACATCCCAAACTTAGGTGCCGCTTTTGCCGCACCTGTTTTAAGATAACAAATACCGTCAAGAGAAACTACTGATACTGTTCCTGTTCCTGCCGCTTCTAATGCTTGGTCTGCATCTCGGCTTGATTCAGCCATTGTGTAAGCGATTGGTGTATCTGTTACACTTGCTGTCATTAGTATTCCACCTGCGCCATACTTAACTAAAAGTCCTTTGCTTGCGAAAGTTTCTGCTATGTCTACTACGTTTACCGGGTCATTTCCTGAATATGCTACCATTTTATCTCATCTCCTTTATTGTGTCGTATGACGGTGCTTTCATTTTATCTCCTTCACCGACTGCGAGTGTTTTATTCCATGCTGATGCCCATGCGTTCCATCCTTTAGCATAAAGGTCCTCATCATTTTCTACTATTCTACCATTTAGGTAGTTTGAAACTTTAGCCTTTGATTCAGATGCAATTGCTTCTGAAACAGGTTTTTCAACCGATTCAACAGGTGTCATTTCTACTTCTGTTGGGGTTGGGTGTGCTTCGTTCCATGAAGCAATTAGAGAAGTTAGTGTATCAGATGACAAATCTTCGTGTCCTGACATTCCTAATTCTGATGCTTCATCAACAAGAGTTTGGCGTGATGCTTCTACTCTTGCTTCTTCCTTTGCCTCAAACTCGCCTACTCTTGAGTTGGCTAAAACGAGGGAAGCCTTAAGTGCTTCAATTTCTGCGGCGTAATCTATTGTATTTTCTTCTTCGGTCATTTTAATCACCTTGTTGTGCTTTGAGTCAGATTGTGAATGTCCTATAAAGGTTGCTTTCGATGCTGTTGCTTCTATTTTTCGTATAGAATCAATTGTAGCCCTTTGATATGCGGGTTTATGCACGATAGCAAGGTGGTCGAACTTAAAATCTTCTCCAAATAACATACCATCTTCGGAAGCCTCGACAGGTACGCCGCTACCACCAATTGATACGCCGTAGTTTTCCCTAGACCATAAGCCGGACTCTAAAGCATCGAATAATTCTGTTCTTACAACGTGTGCTACATATCTAACTTCATAACCACTTGATACGGTTTTATGGAATGTTGCGCCTTTGATGTAACCTACTACTGCTTCTTCTACCCCACCATCCATATTTCTAGTAAAGCCACTACCGTGTTCACTTGCTTCGGGATGATTTAATGTTAAATCCGCACCTTTCATTTGTTCTGCTACTAACTTTGCGCCTTCTTCTGTTAAGGCCCATTTGTTTTTATTCATTCCTTCGTGGAATGCTACGCCTCTTATTTCTATAACAGTATTTCCTGTAGATGCTTCTACTATTGCTTCTACTTCATCAAAATCTAAATCTAAAGTAACTGCTACTTTTTGGCATATACCATTAATTAATTCTTCATCTAAACCACAAGTAGATGCTTCTACCGGATTAGAACAGCCTTTTTCTATACAATCTTCGGGCGTAGAGCATTCGTCGCATTCTTGAATGCTTGCGTATTTCTTCTTTTCTTCGTCGTCATAACTTGCTTCTTCCTCAAAAGTATGTCCTTCGTGTGCTTTCATACACTCTTCTTTAGAATAACCTGCTTCTTGACATCGTGTCATGTATTCATCGTGTGATTCTGTATCGTTAGGTGTAGGTTCTGCCGCTTCTACTTCGTCAGCCTTTTTCTTAATAGGAATGCAGTTAGGGACTTTACGACCATTTT
>Ga0209337_1002602_pt1 | contig 12987 bp, 6 predicted proteins | sample LinPmetageLP53_FD_184044 | JGI IMG/M metagenome (GOLD analysis project Ga0209337, IMG submission 184044) | Marine viral communities from the Pacific Ocean - LP-53 (SPAdes) (version 2) | ecosystem: Environmental > Aquatic > Marine > Oceanic | place: Pacific Ocean | collected 2010-02-08 | reverse complement strand
AGCGATCTTACGTAAACCTATGGTAAAATTATAATCATAAGGAGTTGAAACAGTCTGCGTAGATAAGCCATTATCAACGGAAAATATATCAACATCAGAAAGCGACGTACCACCATTTATAGCAGCATAAAATGTCGAAAACTTTAATAGCTTTTTAACATCTTCTTTTCCAAATGTTTGTGAGCAACATTCTTTAGGAGCAGAGCATGCTATTAAAATTGTTGCAAGTATTATTATTAGTCTTTTCACCATCTTTATATTATCACTTATTTTTTTAATTGTTTACCTATCTGTTAATGACAGTTCTTCGTTTTTTAGTTTTGCTTTTTATTTTCTTTTTACCTTTAGCTTTTTCTTTAATATCTTCCATTTTTTTGTTTTCAAGATCAAGGTTGTATTGACTCCAACCTAAAAACATTAAAGATCTTTCCCAAGCCGAGTGCTCGTTGTTTAAAGCTTGTCTAACGTTTTGCGTTTTATTGTATAATCTATTTAAAGGTACGTTTGTAAGCGCTTCTGTATAGTTAGTAACAGCTGACCACTGAGGATTATCAATATCAAAATTACTCATCTCGTCTATAACTTTTTTGTTATAGTTAAGTGTTTTTTCAGCATTAACAATTTTTCTCATTTTAATACCTAAAACTGGTGACAAGTTTAAAGCCTCTAAAGCAACAGCGCTTTCATCTGGGTTATATTTAACATCTCTTTGTCTAGCAAAAGCAATGGCTACATTTTTCAAAGTAGCAACCACACCACCAATTAAACCAGTACCTCTTAGTACAGAGTCAATACTACCATTTATTAACCTTTCTTTTTTCTTTAAAAATAACTTATTGTCATCTTCTTCGTCATCACTAAACATCATAGCAAACAAAGCTGTTTGTAATGTGTAGAATATCATGTTTTGAATAGCAAAGTAATAGGTTATTCTAGAGGCATTAGATATGTCGCTCTGCATTTGAGTGGTATTAGGTTTTGTTATTCTTCTGTTATATATATCTTGAAAAGCTTTTTTACCTAATCTATTAAACTGAGAAGTAACGTTTTGAAAATTTAATATAACTTTACCAATAACAGAAGCTTGTTGTTTAGAAACCATATCGGGTCTTGCTGACTGCTGAGTAGACTGTGTTATATCTTGAAAATCAGTAAAAGCTTTTGATTCAGCTTCTTTTTGGCTTAAACCTTGTTTTAAGTATGTGTTTATTCTATTTCTATAATAAGAAGCTCCACCAGTTGCAATTGCAATATTATCACCAATTTGGGTAGGCAAAAATCCTAACTCTAATAATTTAGATATTAATTTTCTAGTTGTATCTTTAGAGTTACGTAAGCTAGCGGCAAGCTCAGCGCCGTTAACATCTGTCTGTATACCACCTCTTCTTTGCTTTAGCATGTCGGAGTTAAATATAAACGCCCAATCAGCCCAATACTGTTTTTGATTAGCAAAAGCTTTAGCGGCTGCAAATAAATTATTGTCAGCAAAGTTAATATAGTTTACAATAGACATTTGCTGCAATAATGCAGATCTCATATTAAAGAACATGACAGTACCAACAGAACCATTTAAATAGTTCATAAGCTTATTAACTTGCTCATTTTGTCCAGTAGGTCTATTCCTACCAGTTTTAATTCTATACAGCATGTCTTCTAAAGACTCTCTAACACCCTTACCATAACCAGCTTCAATTTTATTTAAGTTTTCTTCAGAAAATATAACTTCAGCATTTTCAATAAACTCACTAAAAAATTCTTTTCTACCAATTCTACCTGTGGCATCATCTAAATCAGTTCTTATATCTCCAGAGTTCCACCCTTCAGTTGGCTTTACGTAAGCTTTTTGTTTGGATATTATATTTACATTTTCAGCGTAAGATTTTAAACCAGGCATTGAATCAACAAGTTCTACTAACTTTTTTTGGTCTATAGGTGATAAACCAGGTATAGTGTGCCCATGTTTATTCCATAAATAAACTCTCACCGCGTCTTGATAAGTAAAATCACCATCTGGGGTTTTTTTAGTTAGTGCTTTTGCAGCTTTAGGGAATCTTTTAGCTAAATTTTTATAATCGTTAGCAATACTTTGTCTGGCTGTATCGTATTCTCTATTAGCTCTATTTAAAGGTCTAACTAAAGCTTGTTCAAAAAAGTTTCTATGTTTATCGCCAACCCTACCTTTTCCTAAAAAGTTGTACAACAAACCTACAAAGTCCTCGTGTGATGGTGGAACAAAAAATCTAAACTTACCTTTATCTTCACCACGTTTTCTACCTTTTATCGCGCCAAATCTTTTTTCAGAATCAATACCAGTTACGTTTTCTAGTATATCATTAAACTGATCGTTCATTGATTTACTAAACTTAACTTTAGCTTGCTGAACTTTAGATTTAACATCAAATTGATCTAACATGTTCTGCACAGCTTGCGTATTTTGTAGAGCATCATCAGCAAAATAAAAATCATTAAAACCTTCACCAACTTTATCAGCAACCCAAAGTGCTTTAGCTTCGGCTGTAGAATTACCAAGACCAGTTATATTTTTTATAGGTATATTTAATCCATTAGCTTTTAAGAAATCAAATATAGCTTTAGCAGCTTGTGGTGGTCTAGCGGTTAATACAAACATATTTTCAGGACCAAATTTACCTTGTAACTTTATTGCTTTTTGAAACAATGGTGCTATTTTGCCTTTTACAACTTTATTAAAATCTGAAAAGTCAAATGTAAATCCTTTATCTAATAAATTTTCATATGTGCTAGCGTACTCCTCAGCATTCAAAGTTCCGGTAGTTCCATCTGGTCTAGTAAATTTAACTAAAGATTTAGTTGTAGCTAGTGTATCATCAAAATCTAGAACAGTAATGCCTTTAGATTTTTTATTAATAGATCTAGAAGCTTTAACAGCACCGTAAAACTCTTGTTTGTTTTTAGCCTCTTGTTGTGTTTTAATGTCAGCAATTTCTTTACTGTCCATTAGTTTCATTACGCCAGCGAGGTTTTCAATGTTTTGAGTTGACTTCATATCATTTAAAACGTTGTCTGATATACCAGGTATTGATCTATAAGAATAGGTTTTCATACCTGTTTTAACTTGGCGTTTTGTCTTTTTTTCTCCTTTCTTCTTAGTGTTAGTATTATCGGTATATATACTTTTTACTAATTTTGAATTTACATCAGCTTGTGTGGCTACTCTATACTGAGAATTAGAACTAATTCTTAAAGTTATAAATCCGTCACCACCGTCTTCTAAGGCCGGTATACCAAGATTAAACTTGTCACTACCCATACTAAACAAACCTCTACCCATTAGCTGCATTAAAAATACAGGGTGCTTTTTGTTGTTGTATATTTCTGAAATAAACTTTAATGGTAAAGGTAAAGTTGCCGACATGCCGTTAAAAACACTTTTACGAGTATCCATATCGTAGTTGTTTTTTAGCATGTTGTGCGCCTCTGTTGATAATAGTCTAATGCCGTCCCACTCTATACCGTTTTCTTTTAAAAACTTTTTAGCTTTTTTTATACCTTTTTGAGACTCTTCTTGTAGTTCAGCGAGGATCTTCATTAATTCAGCTGAATATTGTTTTTCAACAACCATATTGCCATCAACTATAGAGTTTGTAACACTACTGTACTGTGCTAAAGACATTTTGGCTTCAACGTTCATGGTTACCCCATGAATTTTTAATATCATATCTGGTAACGCGTCTTTTTCTGTTGGCTTTCTAAGAACAACTTCAATAGCATCTATACCATATATTTTTTCAGCTTTTATAGCGGTCTGTATAAGGTTTGTTTCGTATTCTGTTCCTCTATCCTTGCTGTATAGCTTTTCGTATGCTTTTACTAAAAACCTAAAATCAGTTTCAGGACTTAAAAGATGTAAATTACCCCATACAAAATTACCTACAGCTTTTGAATCTTTTTTGTTTTTAAGTATATTTTTGTAAGATCCTACTAAATTACCGTTATTGTCAAAAACATTATTACCTGTTAAAACAGCTTCTCTTATTTCAAAAGCAGCCAAAGCCATTGATTTACTATACTTAACACTATCAAAGCTTTTGTTTTCCTCTAGTTGTTTTTGCGTTGTGTTAGAATCTATAAAATTTCTAAGTTCTGCACCATAAACCTCGTTTAAGTTTTTTGAATTTTCTATTATATAGTTTTCAGAAGCTCTAACTGCCTCAGCTTCCGCCCTCATTATTGCTAAGTTTCTTTGATTTGCTATTAGCTTGTTCTTTTTACCTTCCGTGTGGTATTTTGTAAACAAAGCTTTATTTGTAATATTTTTAAAAATATCTTTTCTGTAATTACTATCTTTTTTGAGACTAGGTTTGTTTGATTTTTTAGTTTTATAATCTGCAAACCCCATTTTTTCTTTTTTAAATAAGTTTTTGTAATTAGCTCTTATTTTTTCAATCTCCATACTAGAAATAGTTTTTGTATAACTATCTGCTAAATAAACAAGGTAAGTATCAGGTATATTTAACTTACCGTCTTTTTGACCAATAACACCCATTTCTTGCCTTATAATTTCAACTAAATCAGGTATTAAAACCTCTTGTATTTTTTCTGTTAAGTTTTTAGGATTTGATTCTATTAATCTTTTAAGTTCAACTTTTGTAGCTTCTTTTATTAAAGGGTTTCTATCAACGTCTATATCTGCTAAGCTTGTTAATTTTCTAGCCTTAGGTCCTTTTGAAGCTTGTTCAGTGGGTTTAGGTGTTTTATCAGCTATACCACCTACTTTTTTAGCAACAGTTTCGTCTGATATGCTGGTGGTTTGAATTTTACTTTTTAATTTATCTAAAATACCAGAATACTTTAAAGGCAAAAGACTATTCATATAAGCGCCAAAAGGTACTTTTACAATTTTACCGGTTTTAGGATCCGTCATTTGAGCTTTATATGTTCTAGATAATTCAGTAAGTTTTAAAGCATACTCACCGTAAAACTCCATTACGTCATCTATTTTCAAAGCATCGTCTAACGTAAGGTCTTTAGCTCTTCCAGCCGCTTGTTTTGCCAATGCAAAAGCTCTTGGTAAATTGTTTTCCGCTAGTTTTCTTTGTTGTGCAGGTGAAGCTTTTATATTTCCTTCTTCGTCTTTTACACCTTCCTCTAATATTGTGTTTTCAATTTCTGTATTTCTAGCTACTATACCAGCTGTTGCATCTTTTAATCCAAGATCTTCAATAACCTCGGCTTGGTCAAAACCTGATTTAGACGTTTTAAGAGTTTCAGAAGTACCATCTCCTTTAGTTACCCTTACAACACCACTACTTAAAGACCCTTTGTGTATGCTTTTGTTATAATCTTTTAGAAAGTTATAGGCACCCCGCCCACTTTCAAAATCTACTTTTGCAAGTCCAATACTAGCAAACATTCTTCTAATAACATCTGCCATTTTTGTAAACACACTATCGTTAAAAGCAATTTCTTTATTAGCTATGGCATCAGAAAAAGCGGTAAAATATTCATCTAAATTTTCAGCTATATATTCTTGTGAATAATTCTTGTCTAATCTTTCTTGTATTTTTGTAGCGTTGTCTTTTCCTATAACGTTTAAAAAATCGTCTATTGTTTCTTGGGTTATGTTTTTTAGCTGCCCACTAGCTTTAATTATACCATGTAGCAACTCATGATTACCAACATTATCGCCATAAACTCTGGTTTTTGCTAAATCTTTATTTATTATTATTTCGTCTCCAATAATACCACCTAAAGAGTTTGCTAGATCTGCGTTTTTAGTACCTTTGAATTTTTCTTTTATTTGTGCTTGAGTTAACTCTGTGAATTTTAAACCATAAAGTTCACTGTGTTTTTTAGCAAACTCCATATTACTTTGGAACACTTTTTCAGCAACTACTTTTTTAACATCTTTAGCCTCTGTTGTTTCACCAAAACCAACTGCGCCTTCGTATTTATTTAAAAGTGTTTCTATTTCAGTTTCAACATCTAACAATGCTTGGTCGGCATTTAAAACTTTAAAAGAACCTTCTTTCTTTACATCAGCTTTTGCTTTATTTCTTTTTATCTCTAGGTCAACTAATTTTTTTCTATCAGCCTTGTCAGTAATTCTTGCGTCTATCTGAGTGTCTATAGCGGCATCGCCTTGCTTTTTCTTTACATAAGCGTCAAAAGCTTTGTCTCCAGTTACATCTATGTTCATTTTAGCTAAATCAGCTTGAGAAGTGTTTGGGTTATCTATAATCTCTTTTATTTTAGCCGCTGTTACTTCTTCTTTATTTAACTTATAAGAGCTTTTAGTAATAGCAGCTTTAACAAAATCGGATGTGTTAACAGCACCTTTAGCCTCACCTATTGCCTCTAAAAATATTTCTTCACCTTTAAGCTCTTGACCTGCCGCCAGCATACCTAAAGTCTCACCACCAGCACCACCCGTCATTTCTATAGCTGTTGTTGCGCCTGCTATTTTTGCACCTGTTTTTAAACCTGCTTTTGATAAACCAACCGTACCTTTGGCCATTGCCGCTCCAAGCATTTTACCACCAACACCTCTAGACAAACCAAAAGTTAAACCTTCTACCATACCTATAGTAGCACCTCTAGCTAAAGACTTGGATTTAACTCTATCCATAACATCTTTATCATTTAACAAAGCTCTTACGTTTTTTTCATTAAAATCTTTTTCGCCTAGTTCGTCTCTTAATAAATCTGTTAAAGTTAAACCAGTTTCCATGGCGCCTACCAAACCAGCCATACCACCTCCCATTGCTCCTGCTCCAGCACCACCAATGTAACCTAAAAAATTACCAATTGGACCGCCTACTGTTCCAGCCAAACCACCAATTTTAGATCCTACAACTGCACCACCAGCAGCACCAACCCCTGTAGCCGCGGCAACTTCTTCTGAATCAAAAAGAGAAGAAGCCATTGTAGACATTGAAGATGCTATAAACTGTGGAAAATAACCAGGGTTTTCTAATAACGACATAAAACCACCTAGAGCACCACCACCGTGTTTTTCTGTATCTTGTCTCCAAGACGCTGCTTCATTAGTTTCAGGATTATTTTCCATAGCCTTAGCAGCCTCAATAAAACCTTGTAGGTCTTCTTCTGATATATTACGTCCTTGTCTATAGACGTCAAAAGCCTCACCTACACTACCACCAGCAGCCGCACCACCTTTTATAGCGGTATACATATCTTTAAACCAACCTCCAACGCTAGTATCATCTTCCGGTAAAGGTTGCTCCAATGAACCATCGGCCAATTGTGATCCCATATTGTTTTGGCTCATCGTCGGGTCTCCCGTCAAGCCTTGTTCTTTTCCCGACATAAGCGTTATTTCGGGATTTTTATTTAAATATTCTTGTAAAGACAATCCTTTAGATGTAGCTCTTTTTTCAATTTGATCTTCAGTAAAATCTTGTCCAGCGTAGTTGTATATATTCATGTTTATGGTAATTGTTTTCCTATAGAGTCATAAATACCAAATGTTTGTAATAAATCTATCATTTCAGCTAAATTATCAGTATTAGATTTTGTTGTTTTGCCCTTTGTTCTAAACCAAGCTTTCTTGCCTGCTTTTGGATGTTTTTGACCTGCTTTTGGGTGTCCTTCTGGATAAACCTGTGGAAATATTTCTATTCCACCACCTTCTTTGTATATACCTGTCATGTTTTCAAAAGCGGCTAAAGGTTTGAAAATATATGCGTTTGGATTTCTAGTATCGCCTGGAGGAGGTATTATATCATTTAAATCCGCTGCTACATTCTGATCTTTTTTGTTAACAAAATTAACATCTAAATTTGTACCCTCGTCAAAAGTTTCTTCTTGTCTAGTATCTACCGCCCAGTCTTCAATGCCATTATACATGCTTATTATATTTGCTGGATCAAAACCTTTACCATATATTGAAGAAAATAAACTAAGTTTGTTTGGAACCGCAACCCCGTCAAGTGTGTAAACTTCATCTTTTAAATCCCAAATAAACTTATCTACACCTAAGTCTATGTCGGCTCTATCATTAACGCTTTTACCAATAGTATTTAAAGCGGAGTTTGGAACATAGCCATTACCTCCATCAGCCCCAATATTACTTGATTTTCCAGTTCTAAGCAACGTAAAACCATCTGTTCCAGTTCCACTCCCAGGCTTAGGAGCTTTATTGCCATGCCCATAGTTATTAGCCCCTTCAAACTCTTTTAAAACGTAATCTTTAAAATACGCTTTAGTAACTTCTGGATCTTTCATACCTAATAAGTTTGCTGTTAAAACTTGATAGTTCTCTGAGTCCATAGCTTCTTGAGCGCTTATTCCCTCTTCACCATCTGTATCTTTCATGCCATCAGTAATAACCCCTGTTAGTGCGTTACCATCACCTGTCACCTCAAGTAAGGTTTTATATAAATCAGCTGAATATACGTTTTGGTTTTTAGTTAAGTCATCGAAAAAAGAAGTATCCATATATCCAAACTTCATGTGCATAGCTCTTTTTAAATTAACAGGTTTATCTCCTAATTGAGTGTCTAACCAATTAGAATCCATCGCTCTCATTTGCTCGTCATAAACACCAGTTCTACTTTTAAGCCCACGATCCGCCACTTGGGTGTTGTACTTTTCAAATCCCAACGCCATCGCGCCTTTATCATCTACATTAGTAGCTATGCTTTTGTTAAACTCTTTGATAGTCATTGTTTGCGGTTCACCATCAGCACCCATTAAAACCTCTCCATCAGGATTGTTTTCAGTATTATACAGCGTGTACATTAAATCACCATTTTCATTACGACCAAGCTTAGCTATATTTTTATTCTCTGTAACTCTATTTTTTAAACCGCTTTTAATAATAGCATTTACCATTTCACCCTCGCCCATAGCTAGTTTAATATCAAACGCCCCAGAGGCAACGGCATCCGTACCAGCTTTAATACTTGCAGCTGCTAAATCAATATCAGCAAAAAGCTCTTGTTGATCCATTTTTAATTTAGCCAACTCCATTTTAGTTTCTCTACTACCCAAAACTCCAGGCAAGAAACCTAAATCTTTTTGAGCGTCTTTGTTTCCATATATTTCGCTTATTAAAAACTCTGCATCTTCAGGGTTTAAAGCATTAGCTTTAGCGGCCATAGCGGCTCTTTCGTTTGCATTTGCCACCATTTCCCCACCAAGCTTTGCACCAACTTTAGCAACCTTGCCCCACATCTCGCTAGAAGCCTCCATTGTTTTTGTATAGCTATCAGCAGCGCGCTCCAGCGTATCACTATAATCTGCAGGCGTGTTAGCCATAGCGGCTCTATAAGCTACGCTTACTAAAGTTGCATCTGCTCCTGGGTTTAAATTTATTGCCATATTTATATTTGTTTAAATTCTACGTCTAACATATTGTAGTTAACCATATCATATTTACCATTGTTAATAACCGCTTCTTGTGGTATTTCATCAGACATTACGCCTTGGAATACTCCTTCTCCATATTTTGAATCTTTATATTCAAAACTATATATATTTAATCCACTAGGTGATTTACTAATTTTATTTATATTCTTCTTTAGTCTTCTGTCAGAAAGGTCATAGCTAAATATATCACCCGCTGTGTCAGCTAGCGTATTAAACATGCTGTTTTGCGATTGAGCTCCATACATATCTGCCTTCATACCCATCGCAGACATTTGATTTGCTAAAGAACCTTGGTAAGCCGCGTTTGCACCAGCCATAGCGCCATAATCCATACCTAGCAGTGTTGCTTGTTGTCCTGCTTGAGCAGCTTGTTGTGCAGCCGCACCTTCTAATATCATTCCTTGTTGTTGAGCTGCTCCGCCCATTTGCATTTGTTGAGTGGCCATAGCGCCAGCCGCCTGTTGACTTTGTAGTTGAGCGGCACCAGCTCTTTCCGCTTGTTGTAATTGCATACCAGCACCTCTTTGTGTCATATCTATTCTAGAACCTTCTTGAGCTGCTAGCATTTGATTTTGTCTTTCTTGCTGACTAATACCAGCAGAGATTTGCTGCGATTGCATTGATCCGGCATTTGCTAAAGATTGTGCTAATCCAGCCACACCGCTACTTCCAGCTGAACCCTTTAAACTTTGCATTATATTTGCTCTTTGCTGTTGACCTTGTTGGGTTTGGAAATCAGCAGCCCGCATATCAACCGTCATGTCTTCAAAACGATTTTCCATGCCTTCATACATGTTTTGCATCCCACCAAATTGATTTTCTAAACCAGCGTAAGCATTTTGTGCTCCAGCATAAACATTTTTAGCTCCACCAAAAGGATTGTTAAAATTAAAATCCTCATATTGCTGTCTAGTTTTAGCAGCTCTATCTATAGCTACGCCTCTTTCTTCTCCAAACGCTTCAACTTGACCTTGAATCATTTCGTTCATTTCGTTCATAGCTGCGGTTTGCTTGCCTTTACTTTTTTTGCCAAAAAAATCTCCCATTATTTTTTATTTTTTATAAAGTTATTTGTTAGATATTTAAAACCCTCGTTCTGCACAGGTATCAATATCCAGTCTAAACTTTCGTGTATATTTGTCATGTGATTATTCATGCAGATAGTAAACAGTTGCATAACACCTATTTTTTCTGCTTCTTTTTCAACGCTTAATACTAAACGCTTTATTAACTCTCTTCTATCTTTTTGTTTATATTTTGGATTTGTTACTAAATATGTAGTAAAAGCCACTACTTTAAACTCAAACACTAACAAAAAATAAGCCGCTACTGGTTCTCCGTTTTTTTCTATAATAAAACATTTATCATCACTAGGTAGTAAGGCTCTTTGAACTGGATTTAATCCAGTGCGTTCCCACCACCATTTCCACCATTCGCAACACGTTTCATAATCCCCTTCTTGAAAAGATCTAAAGTTTATATTATCCTTCATTTAATTTAATTTAAGTGTAATTATATAGTTACACTTATTGCCGTTTATTTACTACTAGGCGATACTTCTGAGCTAATAGCAAATAGTTCTGCTAATTTTTTAGATTCATTTTTAAACTCAACATTAGCAAAATAACCTTTTAAGCTAGATTCTTCTACTTGTATATTTTTAGAAAATAAAAAAAACTGACCAGCTACCGGCATTATAGAACCAATAGTTTGAACTCGAACTCCTTTTGATGTAATGTCTATAATTTTCCCTATAAGCTCTGGCTCGCTAGTTAAAACGCCATCTGTTGAAGCTAGATCAGCCGTGTAGGCTCTATCCCCTATTTGTATATCATGTCCTATTAAGTCTAATACAATATCTGCACCATTAGAATACGAAAGATTTATTAGTATTGTTGCCATATTTTTATTTTAATTAAGCGGTTCCAACTGTTATAAACTTATCTAAATCCAAGTAAATTGTTTCATTTACTACAGGATGATTTAATATATTTATAACCCCAGATACATTTAAGGTTTGGTTACATCCTTTAAAAGTAATAACACTTCCAGCTTCTAAGGATTGAGCTCTAGACACTGTTATGAGGCCTGCTGTTGACGATGGTGTTGTTATAGCCGAAACAGTTGTAGCTGTCTCATTATCAACACCAACACCATTGAACGTAACGTGGTTGCCACCAGCAACACCATAAGTGCCGTTTAAAGCAATTTTTACGTTAGATCCATCAGTAGCTTCGTCACCAACACTACCATCGGCTCTAACGGTTTTAGTGAGTACAGTAGGAGTTATAATTGGGTGTTTGTTTACAGTAAAATCCAAACCTGTAGCTCTTTTAATATTTTTTATTCCTGATGCCTTTAATGTCAATGTTGTATTATCGGCAAACGCTTGTAGTGTACTTAGTTTTATATTATTATTAATTTTATCTACACCAACAACAACGGGAGTTCCAACAAGATGCGCAAAGGTTCCACTGACAGAGCTTATTTCCATTCCAGTAGTTATTCCAGTAGCATCGTCAACAAAAAATTTAAAACTAGGTGTTACAAATTCTAAAGTTGCGCCCTCAGCAATACTCATTTCTGCAGACAAAGTAATATTTTCACCAACGTCAGAAGAAACAACTGTTCCAACTGTTACTCCAGCGCCATATACAAAATCACCATTTCTTACAAGACTTAAATCACTACTATCAGATAAAGTAAAGGTTGTGCTAGTGCTAGTTGCTTCTTTGTTTAACCCATTCTTTATATTGTGATCTAAATTGTTTATAGTTTTTGTTGCGTTGCAATACCAATAGCTATCATCAATGTTTAAAGAATCTTCTTTTAATCTTAAACCAAATCCTTTTGCGTCGGTTGAAACGTTTGTTATATTCCAATTAAAATCAAAGGCACTAGTTGAACCTAAAGCAGCTGTACGTGTTGTTGTTGGAGGTGTTGTGTAGTTTGCTGATGAAACCGAAGCGGGGGTAAATGTAACAGTAGAGTTGTTAGTAAGTTTTGTTATAGCCCTGCTCGCAACCCCACCTTTGTTGTTTTGTAAAATAGTGTTGTTTAACGCGGTTAAAGTTACAATAAAATCACCAGCGCCAGATGGAAATGTAATTGTATTAATGTGAACATTTGATTTTAAAGTAACTATTAAGTTGTTGTTAAGGTTGTTATGGCCAGCAGCAAATAAACCAGTAGAAAAATTATAATATAAAGTTTGAGCAGAAGAACTACTAGGATTTTGAATTGCTAAAATCATAAACTCAGCGCCAATACCACCGTTGACAGTGACAGCTCTAGTGGTTTCCTCTTGCGGAAGAGTACTTGTGTCTATGTTAAAGTTATTTATTATCATATTTTATGTTTTAGGGAATTTGGATTGTTACATTTTGAACAATACCAACTCCTTGCACGCTAAACAAGCTAGTATCTATTGTAGGTGCGTTTGGATTTGCTCCTTTTATATAGTTAAACCATTTACCCTCTTTATTTATAAACTCTTTTACCGTTCCGTTATCTAAATCAGTTTGCACACTAACGCATTCCCACCCTAAGATATCGCCAGCGTTAACCCAAGCCGCAGCATTATCTATTGTTATCAATTTGTTAGCTTGTCTAAAT
>Ga0209337_1002601_pt1 | contig 12988 bp, 15 predicted proteins | sample LinPmetageLP53_FD_184044 | JGI IMG/M metagenome (GOLD analysis project Ga0209337, IMG submission 184044) | Marine viral communities from the Pacific Ocean - LP-53 (SPAdes) (version 2) | ecosystem: Environmental > Aquatic > Marine > Oceanic | place: Pacific Ocean | collected 2010-02-08 | reverse complement strand
GCAAGAAGCGCATGCAGGAGCAGCAGGCTCAGGCCGCACAGAACTCACAGATGCAGTCTCAACAGGCTCAACAGGCGGCGCAGGTCGCTTCGCAAGCTAAGCAACAGGAGTTGCAGATGGAGTCTCAGTTCAAGCAGCAGGAGCTACAGCTTAAGGCGCAGCTCGATATGCAGATGCTGCAGATGGAGCACCAGTTTAAGAAAGAGATAGAAACTATAAAGGCTCAGGCTACCCTAGGCTTCCGTGAGGACGATCAGAACTTCAAAGAGAAACTCGAAGTCATGAAGGAAGAGGGCAAGGGTCAGAGGCAGATGCAACAGCAGCAGGTACAACAACAAGAACAACCCGAGGAATAATGGCAACGAAAAAAGCAGTAACCGATATAGCTCAGAAGCTTAATATCACAGCGCGTAAGGGTGATACTTTTAGGTTGTCTGTTACGTTTACAGACTCAAGCAACAACGCTATAGGCACCACCGATTACACGTACAGGATGCAGATTAGATCCTCTGCGTTTGATGATAGTGCAGGAGGGGCTATTATAAATATAGGTGACTCTTCGTTTGACACAAGCGGCACTGGCGGAACGGTCGTCATCACTATCGGCTCTACCGTAATGGCTGGGATAGATGGGGGGAGATACGTTTACGACCTAGAGGCCACAAACAAAACGGACACCTCGCTCGTGCAGACGTGGCTGAAGGGTAACTTTGTCGTTAATGAGGACGTCACGGTAAACAGCTAAGTCATGGCCTTAGAATATAGGGCCTCAGTAACCTTAGATACGTCTATACAGGCGGTAAGCATAACACTAAACCTTACCCCCTCCGTAGATGATGCCTCCGTGTATATAGATACACAGGTGTCTAATGTCGTGCTTCCTGTATACCGTCACGATAGCACAGATATTACAGGGTCTACACAGATAACTACGGCCAACGAGTTGAGCGACGCCACCTTGGTGATACAGCCGTCTAGGGATTCTATAAAGTCTGTTACGATAGATCCATATCTGAAGAAAGAGAGCTTTACGCTTAATGTACTGCCTGTTATCGAAGTCCCTTTTATCTTTAGAGTCGACACGTCGAATCTTATGTACAGTGGATACGACTGGATAACGAGAAATTCCAACACGGGCGTAATAAACATTTTTGATGAAACTGAGGATAGGGTTCAGCGGGTTCACTGGAAGCCTACGGCTGTTGTAACGGCTGGGGCTTCTGTTATATCTAGCTCGTCTACACAGTACGTCCTACCTACGGTAGAGGGCGGCAACTACGACTGCGTAGTATCCTGGGGCGACGGGACGAGCTCTTCTGTGACGTCCTGGAACGATGCAGATGTACTTCACACCTACGCCAGCCCAGGCGTTTACACTATATCTATAGTAGGTCAGTTCGAGGGTATAAATTTCCACAGGCATGTCGCAGCCGACGGAGGCCCTGGCGCCGAAGGGGGCACATATATGGACTGCAGGAAGCTTTTGGAGGTAAGTAACTGGGGGTTAAAAACCATTTTAGACCTCTCTTCTCTCGTTCCTTCATACCTGAGTCCAAATCATACCGAATATCAAGAGTCTTATTCGTGGTCGCCTGGAGGGGGCGGCGGAAACCTACCCGCCAAGGGTCTGCCTTTTAACGGATGCGTTAATTGGAACTCTACGGCTACGGCCCCCCCTAACTTCGGATACGTAGAAGGCACTTCGGTTCAAAAGAGCTACGACCCTGGCCACCCTCACTTTGGTATACAGCCCCTTACAGGCAAGTGGTTTGTGGGCTCTAACGCAGACGGAATATTTCAAGGAAACAATAACCTGAATTGCGATCTAAGCAACTGGGGGTCGGAGACTTCTCCGCTTACGGGAAGTATGTACAGCCAATTCAATCAACGTGTCCCTACAGGAACCGACGTCAAGGCCAACTGGTTCTTTAGAGGTCAAGTAGGCTACCTCGCTTGGAATGGCGCAATAGAATGGAATAACTCTATACGTTTTCAGCAGGGAACAATTAAGACAAACTCTACCGTCGGAACCCCAGGCGACGTAGGCACCATAGGGGACTTTGCGGACGGGACGAGGTTTGACCACAACGGAGCGCAAAATGACCACGCATATATCAACAACGTCACAAATTTTGACGTCACCAACTGGAGAGAAGGCGACCCTATAGGTGGCACATCCTACAGTCTGAAGCAAGTTTTTTCAAATCTGACAGCTTTTGACGGGGACGTGAGCAATTTATTTCACAAGCACATCACGTCTGCGGCTAGCACCTTTAGCGGTTGTACGTCTTTTACGGGGAAGGGTGTAGAGACATGGGACACCGAGAGCGTTACAACCTTTGAAGATACTTTCAATAACTGTAAATCGTTTAACAAACCCCTGTCTCACCTCAAGCTGGTAGACCCTAACAGCTCGGCGACCCTTAAAATGAACTCTTTTCTTTCGGGGTGCGACATTTTTAATCACGACTGCTCCGCATGGGACACCTCCAGGGTAAGCCAATTTGGTTCCGTGTTTAGATACGACACAGCCTTTAACAACGGCGGGGCCAGCTGGACAGACGCTGACTTTAGAAACTGCACAACATTTGCGGCCTTGTTTGATAGGGCCTCTTCGTTCAATGCCGATGTGTCTAGATGGAGGTTTAAAACCGACCCCTCGTCCGTAAGCATGTTTAGGATGTTTAGCTCAACTCCATTCAATAAACCCATAGCCACCACGGAGGTCGATGGGATAAAATATTGGGACACTTCTGGGGTATACTCCATGTCCTATATGTTCGAGTCCAATATAAACTTCAATCAACCTATAGATAACTGGGACGTAAGCGGTGTAAGGAACTTTGAGAGAATGTTTCAAAGCTCTGCATCTGTAGACGCCGAAACGGGTTTTAATCAAGACTTAAGCTCCTGGGACACTACGTCAGGCAACAACTTTAAATTTATGCTTTCGGGCGCAAGGAGTTTTGACGGGGACATCAGTGGATGGAGATTTAGAGAGGACGAAGACATACAGTCGTATCAGATGTTAGGGAATACCCCCTCTCTTTTTGAAGGATCCAAAGACCTTTCTGGATGGAACACTAAGAAGTTCAACAATCTTACGGGTTTTTTCTATAGCGGAGCCACAGAAAGAATAAGATACTGGGGCGCCAACGACCCCTCTAAGCTTACGTACGAATACAACGGCAGACTCTACTTCCCAGACTGGAGTCCCAATGTCGGCGGGTGGGATGTGGGCAACTCTACAAGTTTTTCGAATACTTTTTTTACGTGTGGGACTTTTAATGACGACATCAGCGGATGGAACGTAAGCAAGGGTACATCTTTTAACAGGTTTGTTAAAGGTTGTTTTCTGTTCGATAGAAACTTAAGCTCGTGGGATATGTCCAGCGCAGTAGACATGCACGAGATGTTTATGAACTGTGTTGCTTTTAACAACGGAGGCTCCGACGGAATAAAAGACTGGGATATTTCAAGCTGTACAGATATTGCGGAAATGTTTAGCGCCTGCCACGTGTTTAATCAACCCTTGACAAACTGGGATACATCGAATGTAACCACTATGGACAATGTGTTCATCTCCGCAAGAGCTTTCAATCAAGATCTTATCACAGACGGAAACAAGTGGAATACATCGAATGTAACCAGTATGTATAATATGTTCACGGGCGCATCCGTTTTTGACGGAAGCTTAAGCGGATGGGACGTGTCTAAGGTGACAACCATGAGCAGCATGTTCAACGCCGCAGCAGCATTTACGGGTCAGGGGATAAATTCATGGAATGTTGGGGCGTGCACGGACATGTTAAGAATGTTTACCAACTGCCCGTTGTCTTCCTCGGTGGACTTGTCTTCCTGGGATGTTTCCAGCGTTACGACTCTTTTTCAAATGTTTATAAACGCCGCAAGTTTTAATTCAAATCTTTCGTCCTGGAATCTATCTAGTATATCGACGGATCCAGATGCTCATGGAACGGGTAAAGGGGCGTTGCACGAGATGTTTAAGAATTGCGGAATGTCTAAGTCTAATCTTGACGCAACGCTTCAGGGGTGGTGTGCCAACTCTAACACCCCTTCTGGATTGCACTTGGGTACGATTCCGCTTAACGGAACTACAGAAACCTTGGACTCTGCCACGACTACAGCGATGAAGGATAACAAGAGCATGACCGCCCTGTACGCGAACGGAAATGCCGTATACTCATAATGATTATATTTGCTCATGAAGGTGTGCAAATGCGATCATAAGATGAAGGCGGTAAAGAAAGAATACAAGAAGGGGGGTAAGACCCCCGCATGGACCCGCTCGGCGGGCAAGGACCCTAAAGGCGGCCTCAACCGCAAGGGTGTAGCTTCGTACCGCAGAGCCAACCCAGGCTCCAAGCTTAAGATGGCCGTGACCACACCTCCGTCTAAACTCAAGAAGGGCAGCAAGTCCGCCAAGCGCAGGAAGTCATTCTGTGCGCGTATGAGCGGCGTCAAGGGCCCTATGAAAAAACCAAACGGCAAGCCTACACGCAAGGCTCTTGCTCTTAGAAAATGGAACTGCTAATGAACGTCGTCAAGTACAACAAGGGCGGTAAGCTCAAGGTCTCACAGAAGACCGTATCCGTAGACCCTCCAAAGGGTTATCACTGGATGGAAGAACGCGGAAGATATTTTCTGATGCAGGGAGAGTACAAGCCTCACCCAGGAGCGGTAGCCAAGGCTAAGTTCAAAACCGCAAATCATGCCAAAGGTAGTTAAGCGGTACAAGAAAGGCGGCAGCGTAAAAGACGCATGCTACCACAAAGTCAAGCGCCGCTACAAGGTGTGGCCTTCTGCGTACGCCTCGGGAGCTGTAGCCAAGTGCCGTAAGGTCGGGGCAAAGAACTGGGGCAACAAGAGCAAGAAGTAATGGCGGTCAGGAAGACGGCAAAGGGCTTGGCCCTCAAGCGCTGGTTCAAAGAAGATTGGAAGACCCTCGGGGGCGACAAGGACTACTCCAAGGGAGACAGAACCTTCAGGCCCACCAAGCGTGTATCCAGGAAGACCCCAGTGACTGCCTCAGAATTGACGTCGTCAGAGAAGGCCAGAGCACGGAAAGAAAAGCGAGAGAAGGGCAGGGTTTCCAGATACAGGGTGCTTAAAAAAGGGAAGAAGAAAAAGTAATATATTTGTGCAAACTAAACAACTATGGCTACAACAACCGCAACATTGACACTGTCTAGTGCAGACCTCACTGGGGATGCTCTGGCGTTGTCCACTACATCTACCCTCACGAAGGCTGGCACCCTTACTGGTCTCGACCAGACGACAGGTGTTGCTAGAAGAACTTTGGCCTTTGCCAGTTCTGGTGTTATCGACTCTACTGTATTGCACAGAGCTGACGACTTCACCACCGACGGGGGAAACAAGGTGTACATCAAGAATACATCTACCACCGCTTCGGAGTACATGACCGTGTACCTCTCAGGAGACAGAGCCCCCAACACTAGCGCAGAGTCTCTTGTAGAGATCGGACGCCTGTACGCTGGAGACTTCATGTTCTTCCCATGGAATGCTACATCTGGTGTCAAGGAAACCTTTACTTGTGTTCTAGGCAGCACTTGGGCCGCTGGAGACACGGTGGTGTTTGACGGGGTTACTATTGTTGCAGCTAACGCCACCTTGGCCAACATTGCCTCTCAGATTGATGCGGCACAGTTTCCAAACTGGGTGACCTCGGTATCTGACACAACCGTTACGTTTGTTGCGAGACAGTCTAGAGCCGACCTTGAGATCGATACAACCGAGATCGTAGCCACGACTGCGGGTAGCGGTGATTTGACTATTGCTACCACAGTAGAGGGCACGAAGTCTGGGTCTGACATCTACGTCACCCCTAGCGTGCATACGGGTATGACCCTCGAAAGCGTAGTAATTTACGAATAATGGCATCCGTAAGAGTCTCACTTAGCCTAGCTAGTAGTGACGTCCTTACGTCTCCGCTCAACCTTGCCGTAAACTCTTCACTCAGCGTAGACTCTGGATCACTGATCCGAGCTAAGGTTAGAGGTGTTGCGGCGGACAGCGAGGACCTGGCTATATACATAGTCGACCAGTGTTCAGAGAGAGCCTACCTGTACATCAGGAACCTTGAGAGCGTTCTTGAGGATTACATCTACATTCACAACGATACTGACACAGGTCTGGTAGCCAAGATCGGTGGCGGTGAGTTTGCGTTTATCCCTATCAATCCTGACAAGAAGCACGAGGTGTATGCCACTAAGGTGGACAGCCTCATCGAGTACGGAGTATTCGGTAACGACGATGCGTCCAAACCATACGGAGGCACCTAATAAATAAGACATGGCAACATTATCAAATCAAGGAGTAGCCAGCCAGATGGCGTTTGGACAGCATGGAAGCGCTTATATTGACACAGCCACCGCTCTTACACCTCCCACTGGAAAGGTCATAGTAGCCATCACTTTTTTGGACGATAACACTCCAACAGGACTAGTCGCGGAAGATCCAAGCACTATATTTAATACTGGAGAGGCGTCTCATAATGAATCTTCAGCAACCCCTACAGAGGGCACTGGGGGTCTTGTTTTGGCCTCTCAAGTGTTCCCAAAGGGATTGACAATCTATGGCAGATGGACTTCATTTACCCCATCCGCTACTGGTTGCATCGTGTATTTTGGCCCAGCCAAGAGCCCCGTCTCTACCCCCTAATTAAAACTAATTTATAAATACAATGGAAGAACAAACTAACTCCATTGGCGGCATGGAAGTATTCAGCTCAGCTGAAGACATGGTCGCCTCAGAACAGAATGTACAACCACAGGAAGAGGCTCCCCAACAGGAGTCTCAACCTGTTCAGGAGCCTATCCAGGAGTCTACGCCTTATGTAGACCCCGAAGCGGCCCCTGTTACAGAACCCGAAGCTCAGCCACAACAGGCCGAGTCACAGGATACACAACCCGAGTATTCACAGGAGGAGATAGAACAGGCAGTCCTGACATACGCCAGCGAAAGGCTGGGTAGACAGGTCACGTCTTTCGACGACCTCCAGAATGCTCAGCAGGAGCAAGCTGCTCTTGACGAGCGTGTTGCAAAGATTGCGGAATTTGTCGAAACGACAGGCCGTGGTCCAGAAGATTGGTTTCGGTATCAGTCCTTGAATCCGTCCGAAATGGACGATCTCACCGCCGTGCGCGTGAGCTTGGCATCAGATTATCCGAACCTCTCTAGCGACGAAATCAATCTGCTCGTCAGAAACAGTTACAAGATGGACCCCGAGAAGCATGACGCCGAACAGGTTCAACTTTCGCAACTGCAATTAAAGGTTGACGCCGAGAAGGCAAGGAACGGTATTGCGGATCTCCGCGACAAATACATGGCCCCTGCCCCCGAGCGTCAAGAAGAAGGCTCTGTCATTGACGAGCAGTGGATCTCTGACATGTCCAGTCAGGTGGATAATCTTACAGGATTGGAATTCAATCTAGGTAACGATAAAACATTCACCTTCGGATTTACAGACGATCACCTGTCCAACATCAAGAACAGCAACGCCCGTCTAGAGGATTTCTTCGACCCGTTTATCGGTAACGATGGAAGTTGGGACTTTGACGCATTGTCGTCACACATCGCAGTGTCACAGAACATCGACCAGATTGTAAGCGCTGCTTACAAGCAAGGTATAGGTGATGGACAACGCGGTATCGTGGACAAGGCTGCCAATGTCTCTACTGCCTCCCCGAACCAAGGCGGTACGATGAATGAATCAAACCCTCTCTCCGATCAGGTGAGAAATATCATGAGGAATACTTCCTCAGGATTAACATTCAAAATCTAAAAACTAAGAAACTATGGCTACTATTGGAGCTAGCAGAGGTACGGATATTCCAAACCTCGACAATACCCTGAGTGTTGCGGACAAGTCCGTAAAGAACACTCTCTTGAGCAGAGGCTTTAAACTTACCCCTGACTCATATACAACTATTGACGACCTCATCAAGGCAACTCGTGAGGATGTCATGCCCGAACTCGTAAAGACTTACGGTGATCAGGGATTGACAGGCTTTTTGAAGCTTACAGGTGCTGTAAACAACGGTGGCGCATCCGACCAGATCGACTGGTGGGAAGAAGGCCGTCGTCACAGAGCATTTACAGTAAATCCTGGGTCTCCAGGAGGAGCTGCTTCTTTGACGCTTTCTGACGCAGACTTTATTAAGAGCGTTCAGAAGAATGATGTTGTAATGGACGCAGACACTGGTGTTCGCTTTATCGTGCAGTCAGGAGGCGCTACCACATCGGTTTCAGCTCCATCAAACGCTGTGTTGGTAAAGATGGACAACACTGTTGTTGCTAACGCTGACGTTACTGCCGCAAGCGCTAAGTTTATCATCATTGGTAACATCTACGCTCAAGGCACCAACCAGCCTTCTGGATTCACCGATCCAGGTATCGTTCGTTACACCAATCCATACATGATCGTGAAGGATCGCTATGAGGTCAACGGATCTCAAGCAACTAACATCGGTTACGTAAACTTGGGCGGTGGCGACTACCGTTGGTTTATGTATGGTGAGAAAGAAGCACGGGCTCGTTTTGAGGACAAGCGCGAGTTGATGATGTTGTTCGGTGAAAAGAGAAGCGGTTCTGCAGGAACTGCCTTGGACAATGCTTTGGCAGGCTCTGAAGGTTACTTCTCAGCTGTAGAGAACAGAGGAATCCAAGTCGCTTCTGCGTCTTCCAACCCTCTCGATAGCTTTGCTGAGTTTGACGATATCATCATCGAGCTCGATAAGCAGGGTGCTCCTTCAGAGTACGCTATGTACGTGAACAGAAAGCAAGACCTCGCTATTGACGACATGCTTGCTTCTGGTATCGCTACAGGTGTTACTGCAGGTCTCCCAGGTCAGTTCGGTTCTTTCCAGAACAACGCGGACATGGCAGTACAGCTCGGATTTAAGAGCTTTACTCGCGGTGGCTACACCTTCCACAAGCACGACTGGAGATTGTTGAACGATCCAACCATGTTGGGTGCAGGTTCTACAAACTTCATCCAAGGTGCTATGGTGCCTTTGAGAACTGTGAACGACGCCCGTAGCGGTGCTTCTGTTCCTGCGCTCTCTATGCACTACAAGGAAGCAAACGGTTACAGCCGTGAGATGGAGCACTGGGTGACTGGTGGTGGTGTTCTCGGACACAACAACAACGGTGACCTCGGTACAGACCAGGCAGTATTCCACTACCGTTCTGAAGTTGCTCTTTGCGTTCGCGCTGCAAACCAGCACGTATTGATCAAGGGGTAATAGTCTTATTTATTAACTATTAAAACCTAATCATTATGGCTACATTTAGATACGGATCAGGCGCTGTCACTGCTGCAAAGGTGGTGACCGTAAAAGACGCTGTTGTAAACGCTAGTGACACAGCATTTACTGTTGATCAACCCGCAAACACTTGCTTGACTGGTGTTTTCGTGAAGGTCACAGGAGCTGTTGATCTTGATTCCAACGGAACAATCGGCCTCGGCATTGGAGACGCTGTCACTGAGACAGATATCTTCGGCGACGACAACTTGTTCTTGGGGTCTGGAGGTCAAGAAATCCCTGTAGGCACGGTGTACAATGTTGCTGCTTCAGACTTGTCTCTGCAAGCTGCAGCTCAAAACACTCCAGCGGTCTCTAAGGGTTTCACAAGCACCGCTAGAAAGCTTCATGCCTTTGTCGACAACCCTTCGGTTGCGGTTAGTAAGGCTGGAACTTTTGAGATTCACTTTCTGTTCACGCACTTTGCGGACTAATGCGAATGGGTTGGGCTTCGGCCCAGCCCCTTTGCACTTTCTTTTTAACAAAACAAAAAAACAAAAATTATTATGGGACATATTGATGAAATTGCTGTCGATAAACTTACTATCGGTGGCAGACTAAAAAGGGCTCAGCCCGAAACGATTGTAGACTGGAACTACATTGACTGCCCAGGACCTATTGTGAGTAATATCGCAGGTGCTGGTGGTGCTCACGGCGTAATGGCTGATGGCGAAAAATTTAGCATGCTTTTTCCAGGAAAAAATGGTCAAGTGATTGCATCTGCTTGCATGAATATCGGTGTTTACACCGTTGCTGCTTCAGGATACATAATTGAGGGTGCTGTTCCAGCTGTAGACACAAATACTACGGTTGCTGGACTAAACCTTCAGGGAGACGCTGCAAGTGCTGACGACACTGGTTTAGAGATAGTTGTGGGGGGAACTCCATTTGGAGGGGCTTCTGCTTGCACTATTGGAACGCACGCAATGACCTTTGATGTAACCTTCAACAGTGTAGACTGGACTGATTACGACGCTTGCGCGATTGGATTCAGAAAAGTTGAAGAGTTTGAGGTTGCTCACGGAGATTTTCTTGCGGCTGCTTCTGGTGACGCTGTGTACACTGACTTTGTTGCCTTTGGTTGTCAGTCACCTGACGATCTTCAAATCGCCACAAGGCTTAACGATGGCACTACATCCTATGTAGATACAACTGTAGCAACAGCTGCAAACCACAACCACAGATTTGTGGTGAATGTATCTAAGGCAGGTGTTGTGACGTTTGAGCACGTTGGAGCTTCACCAATGGAGAGCGGTACTTTGATCGCGCCAACAGTTACTTCTGCGTTTACTTTTGATAGCGGAGACGTCGTTGTTCCTTACATGATTGTTCAAGGTGCCAATGCAGACTCTGCTATTCACCTTAAGAGCATGAAGGTAACTCGCTCACCAGGCGTTCAGTATCAAGACTAAGTTTTAGTTTTATGCTAATACGAGAAAGGCTCCTTCGGGGGCCTTTTTCTTTTTCCGTATATTTGCAGTACTTTTAATGCAATGGAAAAATTTCTTCTTTTTGTCGACGCCGCAGACGATGCCGCTATGTTCCCAGTGTCTAGACTTCAGTCTGTGACCTGCGCTGCAGACCAGGTGCTGATTATGAAATTTACTCCAGGGTCTCTAGGTGACGGACAAGCTGCAAGCGTAGACTTGGTCACTATAGCTATAACGGCAGACAAAGAGAAGGACGCAATGAACGCTATAGGTAACGAGATAGCTTTTGGTCAAGATCCAGTTATTGTGGTCTGTGATGACGTAAACAGCATCTTCCTTCAAGAAAACATCTTAAGTTGCGCTATAACTCTAGACGCCTGATGAAAAAGTTTTTTCTGTTTAGACGTAAAGACATTAACGTGACGAGCTCTGCATTCTCCGACAACGGAGAAGGCTTAGACGTTTTGGCAATCTCTACAGACCTGTTGTCGTTTATGACCGCCTCACTAGGTAAGGTTCACATCGTCTTTAACGACGCGACCATATACGAGCAAAACAACCTACTCGACGGCGAAGGATTTAGAAAGACCTCCGTGTCTGTGGCTTGCGAAGAAGGACAGGAGGCCAGCGTTATAGAGTCAATTATGAAGTTTATCGCGTCAGAAAAGACGTCAACAAACATCATGCGCTTCGATGCGGTAGAGGGTAAGGCCACCGTGGGGCACGCGAAGGTTCAGGACTTTAAAGATGTCGTGGCCGAGGTGAAGCAGTCCCCCGTGCTTAGGTCTACCCAAGAGATTAGTAAGAAGACGGCTCGTGATGTTGCTAACCCTGGAAAAGACTTTAAGGGTAGTAGCATTATTGCTGGTATAGACTTCGGGGAAGGGAATAAGCCTGTTATAGACCTTAACGAAGAGGGGTTGTCTGAAAACTCAGGCGCCGTTGATGGATGGGTAAATAGTGGGTCTGGAGGATCCACCTACAATGCTGGAACGATTACAGGCACTATACCTTTTGACACCACCACCACCAGGCTTGGCAGCGGCCTTTCAACAGCCAGCGCGGACTTTGGGTCCAACGACAACATTGCAATATCTACCGCATATACGCAGCAAGGAGACTTTACCATGTACGCCGTTGTAGGGTTTAGCACTACAGACATATTAGATAATCCCAAAATGGGTCACCTTGTGCAGGGGTCGGCCTCAAGTGGTTCAGGGTTGACCTTTATGTTTAATGACCCGTTTGATTCCAACAAATTTAAGTTTCAGTTTAATGGCGAAAAGAGCGCTTTTGTAGAGGCTCCCACCGTCAACAGGATAATTCAGTCAGACCAGCCTGTGGCGTCTATGCGTACTGCCTACGTTTTTGTGATAAGAAGAGACAGCAGCTTCAACATATCAGTCTGCGACAACGAAGGGTCTGTAATAGCTTTTGCCCCAGCTAAGACCGACGGTCATGCAAGAACGGACCTAGACGTTGTGATAGGGTTTTTAGGAAACAAGCAAGGCATTAAGTTTCAAGGAAACGTCGGGAGGTTTGGAGTAATAGACAAGGATATAGGCACATCGTCGGCATCACAGCTTGCGCTGGATCTCGCAAAAAAATACACACCAATTACTTAATTTTTATTCAATGGCTCAACAAGTCAAGCGGTCCCCTGGGCGCCCTAAAGCCCAACCTGTAGTAGAACCCACTAACGCGTCTCCCGTAGCGGAGAAGCCCAAGGCGGCTACTAGAAAGCGCTCCATCAAGCGCGAAGAGAAACTTTCAAGAACTACGGAATACGAGATCCCCAAGAAGGCGGGTGTCGTGTACATGCTGCCCCAGAAGGGTGTCACCGTGTATGACGAAGACAAGGACACCGTCCGTGAGATTCGGTTCTGCCCTAACGAGCCCAGCATCTGGGTGGACGAGCAGAGCGACAACGCTATCAAGGAGTCCGTCGCATTCCGCGAGGGTAGGCTTTTCGTACCCAAGGAGAAGCCCAACCTGAAGAAGTTCCTGGACCTGCACCCTATGAATATCTCCAACGGAGGTAAGGTGTTTAAGGAGGTAGATAAGCGTCGTGACGCTGAGGTAGAGCTCCAGAGAGAGTTCAAGCTTACCGAGGCCGTGACGATGGTGCGCGATAAGGACATCAATGATCTGCTCCCTATCGCACTCTACTTCAAGGTCAATATCAACCAACCCACATCAGAGATTAGATAC
>Ga0209337_1002600_pt1 | contig 12992 bp, 18 predicted proteins | sample LinPmetageLP53_FD_184044 | JGI IMG/M metagenome (GOLD analysis project Ga0209337, IMG submission 184044) | Marine viral communities from the Pacific Ocean - LP-53 (SPAdes) (version 2) | ecosystem: Environmental > Aquatic > Marine > Oceanic | place: Pacific Ocean | collected 2010-02-08 | reverse complement strand
CCCTGCTACTGAAGCGATTGCCTGTGCGTTTACACCTGCAACGGGAGTTCCTGTTGTTCCAACTAAAGAAACTGGAGTTACATTAGCTTCCGCTACAACTGTTGCAGTACCTAATGCCGAAGTTGCCGCAACCCCGGTAAGTGTAGTAACGGGTAAAGGCTCACCCCAAGTTAGTTGACCCCAAGTGCCTCGACCCCAGCCATTAATATTAGCCATGTGTAAACTACGCTATTCTAATAATCGCTGTACTCGCTGCTGCTGCTGGAAATACAATGGTGAAATCTCCTGCTGTGGAGGTTTTGTCCCCACCGAAATCTATTGCGGCTACAGACCTGTCAGCATTGGTGTCATTATAGATTAAACACCCTCTAGCTGTAACTGTAGCTGTGCCGAAAGTTAAGTCGGCAAAATCTGTAAAACCTGTTGTTCCACTACTTGTAGGGTTTACATTAGTTAATGCTGCTCCCGCCGCTGTGTAGTTCGTGCCAGTTACTTCGTTGGTTGTTGCATACGCAGTAGTAGCTGCACCCATTGTTGCTGAACTTGTGTACAAAGCTAGTTTAAATGAATTGCCACCTGAAGCTAAAAAATTGTGCTTAGCTTCTAACAGTTCTTTTTTAAAGCTGGTAGTTAGTGTAGACGTTATTGCCATTATTTCAACTCCTTTAATATTGTTGCTAAATCATCATGACCATGCTTAGTCAGGTTGTTTTGCATAGTGCATCTTTCACTATTAATGCTTTGCTTGATATAATACAGTATTGCAGAGTAAATAGCAAGACGAAAAGCTTCTGCTTGTTGTTTAATGTGTGGTTCGGCGGTTTCAGAAATGCTACATATTCTTTGGGTGCACCGCTCTGCCCAATACTCGGGAGGGTGTCCTCTGTGTGATTGAGTGTCTACTATTATGTTGCCTAAACCGCCAACCGTGTTTACCTCTATCATTCTAACCAACTCGACATTTTAATATCTTTTCGCTTCTGGGGGAGTATTTAAAATAGGAAATAATTCTGCATTTTTTCTATGTTCTTTTTTCACAACTTCAGTGTATTCTTTAAAACCAATCTTATAGAAGTTTTCAGTTTTAGGATCAATTAAAACTAAAGGTGGGTTTTCTAAACGGTGATAACCATAAATTTTATCTTGGATAGGTACATCTGTATCTAGTAGACCAGATCTAGGGGCAACACTGACAACTATCCCCGCTGATATACACTTTGATAACCAAAATTCTACACAGGCTCTACCTGCTTCAGCAAAGTGCAGATTACCTTTATAGGTAAAATCAACTCCAAACATATTAATCCTGCTAACTTTATTATACAGAGCAAAAGCAATAGCAAAACAAACTGTGTTATTTAGATAAGAAGACCCTGTTTCTTTTATGATTTCTAAAAGCGGAAACTCTACTAAATTAGTACAACGATCATCCAATTCACATGTATAGATTGGGCCCGGATGAGTTTTTAATATTTTTTTCATTAACTCTGTTTGGCTTCCTGCTGCGTCTGAATCAAAAAATCTACTGGCAGGATCTAACATAAATGTTCTATCTACTTCTCTGACAATTCCTGCCATAGCATTAATTGCCCAAACTTCATCAAAATTATTACTGTGTGCTATCGATAAATGAAAGTCTAGTTGACTTTCTCCCATAGCGACAATAGCGATATTCGCCCCTTCAAGTTTTTTTATTCTCACGCTTCTGGTGTTCTTCGTACTTGGTCATATCGATATTGATCTCGGGTAGATTTTCCTTCCCCAAGATTTTTCATTAAGGCTAATGCTTCTTGAAATCTTTGTTCGTAGATTGGTGCTGATTCATAGCTTTTTAAATATATCATGGCTTCTGATAAGCTACCGTACAACATTGCGTTTGGTGCGTTTTCGGATAACCAAGTTGTACCAGAATCCCCTGCTGAAGTAAGAGAAGACGGTCTATAAAAGTAGTGTAGCTCAAAAGTGTACGTTGTGTTAGGCGTAGGAGCTAGTATAAAAGTATTTTCGTCAAATTCTGCGTAATACTTTGGTTCTCCTGTTGTGCTAGGGGCAGGCGTAAAATCTCGGATAAAACTTGGATGCTTTAATTTAAGGTAGTTATAGTTTGACTCACTGTCTATCACCGCTAAACTAAACGGTGATAAAAAATCAGTAGGTGATCCTAAGTATGGAGAACCAGACGTAGCTGTTCCTGTTACATTTTTAATAAAGTCGTCTAACTGAACGGCTTTTAAAATGCGTTCTTCAGTAGATTTAATAAAATCGTCTAGGTGATTAGTAAAAGAAGTTTCTGTAGATTCAGCGTAGTCTTGAATTGCAGTTTTTAATGAAGTGTAGGTCCAACTCATTTTATTATCCTGTAGTTATTGTTACAGTACCTAAACTTCCTGTAACTTCGTCCATATAAAAACTAGAGCCTATAGCATCGTTATGAGCAATATTCATAGAAACTGCGCTAACCCCGTCTACGTTTTTAGTATTGCCTGACCTAACTATACCGTAACCTGTTGTTGGGGCGGGTTCTGTTGATCTTGGTTGTCTCAACGCTTCTGGATCAACGGGGACTCTAACTGGATCAAGTTGGGGGTGTTTAGGTTCATAACATTGAAAGCAAACCTTTAGACCATTCCATTCCATTTTCATGTCTAGGTATTCATAGACAAAACCACATCTATCACACTCTGCCTGAGAATATTTACCTAATGCATACGCCATTAAATATAACTTCTACTCGGAACAAGATGCAAAGAAGCCCTATTACGATCTTCATCAGAAGCTAGTTTAAAATCTTGTTCATATTGTTGTTTCAACATAGCAGCTTTTTCCGGGTTTTTCTTCAAAGCTATGTAATAAGCTAACCCACTAGCCATGCAAGGCATAAACCTCGAGGGTACTTCTGGATCTTGTGCCGAGGCAGTTACATCATCTATACGTTGGATAGTGTTAGCTACCAACCTATAGGTATGTGTGCTATCCGGTGTTGGCCATAGTTTAACAACTGGGGTAGTTTGTCTATCTACGAAATATTGGGTAGGTCTTCCTGTAGAAGATTTATCCGGTATATTTAAATATTCAGATCTACCTATCCGTGTCAATTGTAGGTCTGTAGTGTTGGAAGCAGAATCAATTTGACGTATGATTGCAGAAACAATATCTAAATCATAGGAGTTTAAAGTATAACTACTTGTTCCGGACGTTAGATTAGTCGTTTCTTGTTCTATCGTCCAAAGGTTAATTCCTCGATTAGACCAATCTGCAAACATAATGTTTAGAGATCTTCTAGCCGTTTCTGCATCATATCCTGTTCTAAGTTCTAACCCTGCTAACTCATAGGCCTCTTCTATAGTGTCAGCTATGGTTAACTGAAATGTTTTAGTACCTGAAGTTGCCATCACTACGCATGGTGTACAGTCATTGTTAAAAATGTTGACACAGTGTATTGAAGGTAAATACCAGAACTGAAAGAGGCCCCTTCCTCGGGTATCGTAACATCTCTAGTAGCGGTAGCTGAAGCAACTGAGCCTAGTTTCATAACACTTGTTCCGCTAGGTGAAGTTGTTAGAAAATCTAAAAGGCCTGCTGTTGCTGTGCTTGTGTAACTAACACCTTTTAATTTTGCTGCGCTGACAGTTATTACGTCTGCTGCGGAACCATTAACTCCAGCAGAAACATTACCTGCGGGATTACCAACTGCTGAAATACCTGAAATAGTTAGAAAGTATTTGCTCCCAGTAGCGGTTCCTGCATTAGCGCCAGTAATCGACTCAGTTTGAGCGTCACCGTTAATATCCGTACCCGTCACAGTAAAAGACTTAGCAGCATCATTACCCGCCGAAAGAATCGTAACGATCCTTCCGTGCGAGAGTGCAACAGCACCGCCAGAAGCTAACGCGCCCCCTATTACGAGGGCTGCGTTATTTCCAACGGCTGCGGCTACTGATATGCCATCTGCATCTAAAGCTACTGTATCAGCAGTTATCTGTACAGTTTTTAAATTAACAAAAGTGTGACCCATATCTTTACCCCTAGATTATTCCAGTAAGGTTAATCAGGGAGTAGTCAGTCGTTACGTTAACAATCATAACCGTACCGATAACCTGGATAACATCTCCAGCGGCTGGTCCAACTGCACCTGCGGCACCTAGTGGTACTGCGTGGTTACCGACAACCAGTGTGCCTGAAGTCAATACTGTAGCTGGTCCTGAAACTGAGAACCAACCGTAAGCACTGGCAGCCATATCGACTACTGTTACACCCAGTGTAGCGCCTGTTGTTGTAGCAGCCTGAACAATCTGAGCGCTGCGTGGATCAGGAATAAGTGTAATTCTTGAAGATGTGGTGATAGCCGTTGCTAAATCATCGTAGCAAGTAATTACGATTGATGGGTCTGCTGAGTGATCGTGAGCTGGGTTAGATTTAATTCTAAGCATCTGCCCTTCACCCGCTGCATCATTAACATACAAATATCCATTTGCGTATTGATTTAGCGTGATGTCCGTACCCGCAGTCTCAACTGAAATTGCTGTTTCACCTGCTGCTACACCTGCTGTTGGTGTTAGATCAAAGTGATGTGCGATTGAAGCTGCGTGAGTTACGCATTTACCTGCTGTTACTGCTGCTGCGGCCAATCGACCATAAGCATAAACGGTATTACCGTAAAGCAATCGACTACCTAGTGGAAATAATTGAGTAAGTCCTGAAGTGAATGGATCGACAGTACCGTACTGGCTACCGCCCTTACCTACGATAAGGTCAGCAGGTCCATACCCTGTTGCTGCAACATATTGAAGATGCGTTCCAGAATCTGTGAAAATATTACCGTCTGCATTAATTACTAGGCCATCAGTAATAGCCCCCGTTGCTGCGGTTACATCAATAGTTTTAAAACCGTTTTCGGACCGGACTGGCCCATTGAAAGTTGAATTCGCCATAATCTCCTCCTAAGGAAATAAGTTCTACTATCTTGGCTTGTCTGCTAGGTCAGTTGGTAGAACAAGTTAATTATCCTAGGACTTCTATTCTATAGCATACTTCGTAAAAAAGAAAGGGAGCCGAAGCTCCCTGTCTAGTATAGCTAGTTAGCTACGTTATGCGCCAGGGGATCCGTAGATTCCGCGCCAGTCACTAAATCCAAAAGAGTACCGCTCTCTAGCTTTGTATCGAACATTACCAGTTTCGAAGTCGCCTTCCATTCCAGTAGCCATCGCAGCTCTTTCAAAATGTTTCAGACCGTTAGGTGCATCTGTCTTAATGAAAAATGCGTCTGTATCGGTTAGATAGTGGTTGACAACATAACCCTCTGGCAACATTCCCATGTTTTTCATGGCATTGATGTCATTATCGGATGTTCCAACACGGCCAGGACTGTTTAAAATCCTATCAGCTACGAATTGAAGCTGAGGAGGAATTATCAGTTTTCTAGCTTGCACATTAACCTTGATGCCTCTTTCGTCTTTAAACTGAGAGATATCAATTAACGCATTTTCTAGTGAAGTTTCGTTAAGATCTGCGGCAGTACTTGGTTCATTAGACAAATCACCAGCTGTTAGAGTTGGGTGATCTGTTGTCATGAGTGGTTTTGAGTCGCCTCCTGGGAAGGAGGTTGAAAAACCATTATTAAGTACGTTTGCAGCTTTTACTTGCTTCGTAGTTGCCATAGATCTTGCCAAAGCTCGTGTGTAACGTGAAGAAAGAGTATCGTAGAGATTATCTTCGATAGCTTCTTCTGTTAACGCGAAAGCAAGTGCTATGGTTTCGTGGGTGTAACGAGACGTGAACGTTTCTTGTGCTGTATCATAAGTTACAGCTGCACCTTCTCCTTTAGTAGGAGCTTGTGCGAAACCAGATAACATTACCTCTTCTTCAAACGCTCGGTCGGAAGATTCAGTGTCAAAGATTTCAGAATGTTCATTTTCGTAACGGTTATACTCAAGACCAAAAAGTGCATTCAGTCCAGGCTCGAGTTCCTTTACTAGCTGAGCTCTATTAATCGCCATTTCTAATTACCTTCTTAGTTATTGCCGAATACAGAAGCAGGGAATATTACATACATCCTAGCGTATTGGCCAATAGAGTTATCGGGTCTGTCTACAAACCCCACTACTGTCGCAATGCCGCTAGAAGTTGTTGCAGTAACGCCTTCTTTTGATCGACCAGTTGATGAATCACCCGCAGTTGTCGTAATCGTATTAGTTGTACCGATCGTCGCTTGCGTAGGAGTTGCAGATGCCTGCGCCTCATAAACAATATCTGGATCGGAATAAACATACGCTTTCGCGTTTGCGGAACCTAGTGTAGCCGTGTCAGCAGTCCACATGTTCGAAAACACGACTGAACCATCTGTTGCTTGGTATTCTACGCCTGCGAATACGCCGAGTGGGGCACCTGTTGCTGTACCTTGAATTACTAAACCGCTAGAAAGATTAACGACATCACCTGTAAAAATTGATGCGTCTGTCGCACTTGCGATTGCGAATTCAGAGGCTCTTATTGTCCCACCAGACATATGATAAGCAGGAGTGAAACCATTAGGGCTATTTGTATTCGCCATAATATTTACCTTTTATTATCATACAATTTAAATTAGCCCTTAAAAACATTTTTAAGAGCTTCCACTTCCGAAAGTTACCTTACTAGTTCTATTAGGGTTACTAATAGGCATAATAGAGTTGCTTTCTCGCATAAGATTTGAATCGACTGCCTCCATTTGGTCTGCAGACATTTTTCTATAATACTCGCGCCGTTGTTCGACGGTTTCGATTGGCATCTTAGCTAAAATTAACCCGCCCACTCCGATTACACCTACAAACTTGCCATCATCTACTGTTGGGGCTTCAAACTCAGGGTGGTCTTCTGCTCTCACAGGTTCCCATCCTTCACGAATACGTTTTGACATATTCGCTTTGTCATCTACGCCTATCATAGATTCTCGTAACCATCTGTAAACATATCCTTCAGGGGGATTAGGTGCGTCTAATAAAGACGGTGGTTGCCATGGTTTAAGACGAGCTTTGTTATCTCGGGTACTTGCAGATCTTGGAGTTCGATCCGATTTTGCTATTTTTTCATTTGAATCAACAGACATTTTATTCTCCTACACTTTTACGTGTTTTGCATACTCTTCAAGTGGAACACCTAGTTTTTTCGCTATCGAAACTTGACTCGGCGTCAACCTTACTGTGCGTCCTTTTCCTGTTTTTCCTCTAGCCCCTCGGCTAGAATTTGCAACATTCTCTTGAACGTTATTTACTTGAGAAACTTCTCCACCACTATTTAACTTGTGGGGAAAAGATTCTGCTAATCTTCGATCTACTTCCCGATAATAATCATCGGATGCCGGATCAAAACCTTCTTGTTCGACTAATTGTCTGTGGAAAGCAAAAGCAGTTGTAGTCATAGCTAAATCATCGCCAAACCAGTCATTTTTTGCTGCCCACTCCTGAGCTTTTTGATCAGGTTGTGCAGGAGTTTTTTGCGCCTGAGGCTGTTGCTGAACAATTTGTTGTTGCTGTTGCTGCTGAACAACTGGTTGTTCTTCTTCCTGTTTAGGTCTTACCCTATTCAAACTTTCAAGTTCTACAGCAAGTTTAGCTACATCCTTTTGTGCCGACAACATTTCTTCTGTTTCTCCGATATCGTGTGCTTTTCTATAACGATCTTCGGCAGAACCAAGTTGGCTTTCAACTCTTGCACTATACTCAGCATATAAGTTTTTATCTTTTTGTGAAAGGGTTGCTTGAGTATTATTTAATTTTTCTTGAACACCTTTTGCGTACTCAAGTGCTGCTACTTCCCTTCTTTCTGCTTCACGAATCTTATAAGTGAGCTTATTTATTCGTTTTTTAACAGAATCACTGTAGTCTGCGATTTCGGTTTCATCCGATTGGGCTTCAGTGGTTTCAGGGGGGCTGGATTGTTCAACAACAACTTCATTTGAGCTATTAGGTTGTTCTGTTTCTTCTAATTCTATTTCTATAATTTCTTCAGTTACTGCTTGCATGGGCTCTGCCATGATTTTTCTCCTTTAGTATGCGTGACTACTGTACATTTTCTGGGTTATCCACCACAGCCAGTACTTCATCATCGTTTAATAAGCGCAAGTCACCACCTTCAATTTTGATTCTAGCTCCTGCGTATCTTCCAAAAATAATCCAATCTCTTTCTTGACACCAATTGCCATTTGGAAATTTATTTTTATCTTTGTAAGCATCTGGTCCTAATGATACTACGAACCCAACATTAGTGCCTAATCTTTCTTTTTCAAGATAAGAATCAGCTAATACGATTCCCCCTTTAGTCATTTGTTTCTGACTAAACGGTAATATCATTATCCTATACCCTGTAGGTTTAGGCAGTTTTTCTAAAAGAGCTTCGTCTTCTTGCACCGTTTCAGGGGTGAATTCTATTTTTTGTTTTTCCGGTTTTCTGACCATTTCAATATGATCGGGGATAAATTTACTTTTTGATTGCTTTGTTTTTTGTGCATCAACTGCCATCGTTCTGCTCCTTGATGGTTTGCAAGTCTATTATAATTCTCTCGGCTAAACTCAGACCTGATAGTTCGCCAAGGATTCTTTGGTATCCTTCCCAATCTGCAACTCCCCCAGTAGCTAATACTTCTGTTAAATCAGCTTGTCTTTGTCGGATTTGTTTTAAACTTTTTTCTATTAAATAGATTGGATCCATGTCAACATTTCCATTGTCTTCTAGACCAATAATTTGCTTTTGTTTTATCACTTCCCGCACCTGCGCTTCTAGCACAGTAGGATGCTTTTCTTTTCGCACTTCCTGGATGGGCGCCAAGATTAGGGTCACCAAACGTGATTCTTTTTACCGAGCCGTTGTTCATAACAAAAACTTCACGAGTTTTTCTGCCGTGTCCGGGGCTGCCCTTAGATATTCTTCGGGGTTTATTGAGTGTTACTTCTCTACCTTTAAATTCAGCCATTATTTCCCTATTTTCTTCATAGCTGTGGTGTGTGCTTCACTGAAAGAGTCGCCGTCTTTCATGTCTTTTTTCATAGCTTTCATGTGCTCAGAGCTGTGGTGTTTTGAGTGTTTGGCTAGTCGTTTAGCTACCTCGCCACCGTTTTTATAATAAAGTCTCATGAGTATTTAGTTTTCTTTCTTTTATTAGGCATTACCGCACCGCAACCTCTGTGCATACTAGAAGAAACAGCTCCGCCTATATTAAAGCTTTGGATACGACCGCCCATATTTTTTCCTGCTGCTTCTATCTGAGCTGCAGTTGGGGCACCTTTATCGCCTTTATCACGCATACGTTCTCCGCTTCCTGCTTTTATGCGTTTTCTTTTGGCGTGGATATTTGCCCAAAGTCCAGGTTTAGCTTGGCCGCCTTTTTTCATGCCTTTTCTTACTTTTTTCAAATCAGCGCCAGTTATCTGGTCTCTCGGTTCGGCGACGGCTGCTAATTTTTTCTGTTTTGCGGAATAGTTACTTTTAGGCATGGTTACTTCCTTGGTTATCGTTTGCCACTAAAACTAGTGTTGTATTTCAAACCTTTGGTTGCTGCGCCGCCACCTTGAACAGTGCTTTGCCCTTGACCAAAAACTTTTTTGTATAGGGCATCTTTTTCCCGTACAGGTTTAGCTAGGTTAATCCTATCTGGCCCAGGAACGTTTACTGCTTTATACTTAGTCGTGTCTTTCATCAAGGTTTCCTTAGTTTTTCTTTCTTGTACGTAACATTTCCACCATGACCGTAGTTATACTCACCACCGTCCCGCATTTTTTTCGCTTTACCACCCATATTCATTTTTTCGACTTTACCGCCGTAATTAAATGTCTTCTTGTACACGCTAGTCTCCTTTCGTTGCTGTATCGGATGATCGAACATCTTTCAATATCTGACCATACGTTCTATTGATATCGCCTTGTGCTTTTAGCAAGGCTTCTTCTCTATCTTGAGCAACTTTCATTTCTGCAATGGACTCTTGTGATTTTATTTTAGCCTGATCTACCTCTGCCCGTAAAGTATCTCCCTGAGCTCTTTGCGCGATTTCTTCTTTCTTAAGTTCTACTATTGGGTCCATTTGAGCATTTTTCTGGGCTTCTATCATAGCTTGAGCTTGGCCTGTAACTTCTTGAGTTGCAGTTGCTGCGGCTAGTGCTATTTCATTCATAAGTTCTTGAGCTTGCTCTGGAGGCATTTTCTGTATTTGATCAAGCGGTGGTAGTTGTTGGCCTAGAGCTTGTTCTATCTGTTGTTTGTACAACATTGCCTGATGCTCTTGGATATTAGCTTGTATAGATTGGAGTGCTACTGGATTTTGCTGCATTATTGGATTTTGTAGGAAAGCACTGTGTGCTGCTATATACGCATCGTGGTTTTGAAATTCAAACGCCTTAATAGGTTGTCCTACTATTGCTGCTTGTTGTTCACTAACAGGGTCTTGTGGAGCAACTTCTGGCGGAGGCGGTAAAATTAGTTCTATATTTTTAACTTCTAATGCCTCGTACATTCTTCTATAGGCTTCCCGCAAATTATGTATTTCTGGGGCAGCTTGCGCCATCTGTAGTTCTTGTTGTGCTAACATTACACGTTGTGCCATACTAAATATATTAGGGTCACTGACTGGTATAATATCTACTCGATCGTCAAAATCTGATTGTTTTACTTCTTGGCTAGCCCCTGTCACTGCGTAGGGATAGGTCGGGGGAAGTGATCGAGCAAAAACACTGGCTAAAAGCCTAAATTCTTTCTTTTGTGCGAAATGTAAACGTTTGTGTATAGCGGACATTACTTTTGTGCCACGTTCTAGCATCGCTACTGTTGTGCCTACTGGAAGTTGTTGGCTACCAATATCACCAACTTGCATATCGGCTATGTTTGCAAACCGTCTGCCAGAATCAATGAGCACACCTAATAATTGGCTAAGTGCCGCACTAGGTTCTTTGTAGGGTAATGGCATCAATGCGTCTCTGATTGTTCCTCCTGGAACATCAACATCCCTAAATTCTCCTGGACGCAAAGGTTCATCTTCACCTTGTACTCTCATACCCCGTGCTTTAAATCCTGCCGGTAGGTTGCTAAGAGTTCCGGCATCAATTAACTGGCGTAGTATTGACGTAGAAGCTTTAGTTAGCCCTCCAATCATGTGGATTAAGCCAAAACCGTAAAACCCAAGTCCAGGAAGAAACTTATAGTGTATGAAATATTCTTTTTTACGGAATAGTTTATCGCCTTCTTCCCAATTCCGCCTTATTGAAAGGATTTCTCCTGAATCTTCGAGAATAGTTACTATATAGGGTACGGCATAATCATACTGATCTATGTCGTCTAGTTCTAAATTAACGTGGAGTTCTAGTAAAGTGTATTCATCGTAGTCGCTGGTAGGCTTACTTAATCCTTGCAACTCGTCCATTTTGTCTTTTGCATCGTCTAAACTGACTTCTCCGGGGCTACCAATCTCAATATCCCGATAAATGCCGTTTATTTGCATTTTTCTGATGTCATTTCCCGTCATATTGAGTATATGCGAGATTCTTTGGCTAGTTTCTAGGTTAGTCGTTTCATAACTGACGACTAAATCTTCCGCTTTTACAAAAGCCGACGTAGCACGACCTAATAATGCGTCAAAATACACCTTTTTAAAGGCACTCCCCGCCAAAGGAAGGTAGAAAAGCAAACTATCCATGTCTGGGTCGTATTCTTCCATGACTTCGGTAATTTGATAGTTCATAAACTCCTTAACACGCTGACATTGTGCCATCGTTTCCGGAGATTCCGCCCCTACTATCTTAGTATTGACTGGTCCATTGGCTGGAAGCAATTCTTTATAGGCTTGGGCTTGAAATTGTGTCGCTGCTTCCGCAAGGAGTGGGTGAGTTACCCCACTTGCGCCTGGAAAGGGCATTTGACGTTCTTCTGTTTTTATGCCTAGTAGATCTAACCCATCAGCGAATGTGGTTAGCCATTCATCACGGGATTCTTTGTCTTCTTCGAACGCCGCTACTAGCTCATTTGATATTGTTTTTAACGTACTTTCATCAAGTACATTGGTAAGATTTGCATTATGTTCATTATTTTGGGGGTCGGTAGGCTCTGTCATCGGTAACATTTCACCGTTTTGCCCTACCTGAAACTCAACCCCACCAGCTGTAGGGTCTTCTTCTGGAAGTTCAACTATAAGCTCGTCTTCCTCTTGTGGAAATAGAGAATCACCTTGGTTGGGAAATCTTTGTGCTTCTATAGCCATAGTTTTTCAGTTCCTATCCTTCAATAATAACTCATTTTCTTTTTATATAAAATTTCTTCTTCGTAATCGCTAGGCAGCTTAATAAACCCACCTTGCCTAAATCGCATTAAGGCTTGAGTTGTAGAATCTACTAAATCGTCATGGTCTCCCGAAGGAAATGCCGCACATTCTTCAATCACATCGTGTGCCCATTTTGTATCCGGATACCAAACCATGCCAGACTCAAATAGCGGAGAACAACTATTGACTCTAGCTACTTTATCACTGCCCTTTGATGGTGTAAAGTTTTGAACAGGAATTCCCACATTGCGTAACTCCTGAGTAAGCGGCATACCCGATGCTTTACCTTCAATAATTACTATATCAGGTTTATGGTGTTCGTACTGTTTAAACGCTTGGGCTTTAAGTTCTGGAAAATTATATCGACCTTTGACTACGTCTAATAAAATGATGTGCGGTGCGTCGCCGTTGTAAATTTCATCTCCACCTAAACGACCCTCTGGGTAAAATACTCCCCACGTAGTTATCGCAGAGTAATCTGCCATTTCGGATTTTAAAAATGCGGTGTCGTAACTTTGGATAAGGTATTCACATTTCGGTGGTTTTGCGTTCGGCCATTCTTTCCACCATTCGCGTTTAATTAGTGCGCCTTCCTCACTAGATGGGTTTTGCATGTATTGAGCGTGCCACTTTGGGCCACCCATTAAACTTGCTTTCACACTTTCTAGTTCTTCTATCTTCCAGTATTCTGGCCACAATGGTTTGCCGCTGGGCA
>Ga0209337_1002598_pt1 | contig 12996 bp, 14 predicted proteins | sample LinPmetageLP53_FD_184044 | JGI IMG/M metagenome (GOLD analysis project Ga0209337, IMG submission 184044) | Marine viral communities from the Pacific Ocean - LP-53 (SPAdes) (version 2) | ecosystem: Environmental > Aquatic > Marine > Oceanic | place: Pacific Ocean | collected 2010-02-08 | reverse complement strand
GCATAGTGAACGCGTGCTTGTACCGCAGCCATTGGCTTCAAGGTACGCTCCAGCAGCGCCAACGTGGTGCCCACGGGGGCATTTGCCGACATGTCAGAGATGTTCATGTCACTGATAGCCCCTAACCTCTTACCCTCAGTGGTAATCTGATTGAGTAAGGCTAACAGCGTCTGACTTGGTTCTTTATAGGGAAGGGGCATGATGTTATCGCGGATGGCCCCAGACGGCACATCCACATCCTTCCATTCCCCCGGCTCTATGGGAGAGTCATCACCTTTGATCCGTAGCCCTCTGGATTTGAGACCTCCGGGTAGATTAGACAACGTCCCTGCATCAACAAGCTGACGTATAATAGACGTACCTGCCTTCGCATAGCCGCCAATAATGTGGATCAGTCCGAGTCCATAAAACCCAAATCCGGGCACGTAGACATAGTGGACGAAGTGGTTCCGCTTGATCATCAGGGGATCTTCTTCATCCCAGTTTCTGCGGATAGCCAGAACGTTGTTTGTGCCACGCTCAATGGTTACCACATAGGGTTGTGCTATCCCCCCGTCTTCTTCCTCTTCCCCCTCGTCAATACCGGGAATAACAAGGTCTGCGTGTACCTCATAAATCGTGTATCGGTCATCATCGGTAATCGAGTAACCACCTTCTTCAGCCTTCCGCTTCTCGATATCTGTAGTGAACGGTTCAGGATCACCTAGCTCAGTATCAAGGTAGAACCCCATTGCTTGGAGTTTCTTTAATTCGTTCTTGGTCTTCCGCATGATGTGGGTAACACGTTCAGCAGTCTCTATGTGACTAGCGCCATAAGGCACGATGACATCTTCTGCGGGAATGTAGATCGCTACCTGACGACCTAACGTTGGATCGTAATAGACCTTTTTGAACGCAGACCCCGCCAGCCCTAGGCTGTAGAGCATCCGCTCATGTTCCGGGCGGTACTCGACCATGCGCTCAGTCAGCTCATAGTTCATGTCTGCCTTGACTCTCTCAGCGGCATCAATCTTGTCTGGAGTCTCTTCTCCTAAGATCTTTACACGTACTGGGCCAGCCGCTGGGAATGTTTCACTCATTGTTTCAGCTTGGAATCTGATCGCTGCTTCGGCAAGGACTGTGGAGTAGACACCACAAGCGCCTTCCCAAGGCTCCGTCCGATCTTCGGTTTTCATGCCTAGCACATCTAACCCTTTGACGAACGTATCAGCCCATTCCTTACGGGAGTCGGTGTCAGCTTCAACCAGACCAATGAGGTCTTCTGCTAACCCATGCAACTCACCCTCGTCCAAGGCTTCGGCAAGATTAGCATCAAAGGACATGAAGTCTACTTCGCTAATATCTTCGAGCAGTATTATCTCCATACTACCGTCAGGCAGGAGCATCTCGGAGGCACTTTCTAGACCAGCGCCCAGCATAGTCTCTATCTCAGCTATCTCACCTACCTCATCTATCTCGCCTAGGGGAGCCGTAGCAATACCCTTTTCAATACTCATTTTGTTACTCCAGAGTTTATTGTCATTTTCAGACTGTGAAGATCGGCGGTCATGTCTGTAAATAGATTCATTGCGTCCCTACTGTTTGATACACCGTCCATTCCAGACATCACCTGTGATCCAAGACCAATACAACCACTTACGTCACTCGCATAATTAGCTACGTGGATCTGGCAGAATGTGCGATTCGGCACGTTGATAAACTGCCAAGTGTCAGCGCCATGTGACGGGGAGTTATACCGCTCAAGATAGTATAGCCCCTCGGGAATACAGGAGATGTTTGGTGCATTATCTAACCAAGGGTTCTCAATAGTCCAGAAAATAAGACCCCGCGTGTCGTTAACAAGTCTTCCCACGGTCTCATTAGTACCATACTTGAATCTAGTTAGCGTAAAATTCATCTCTAGTCTCTTAGTAATATTTAGACCCAGCGCCCTTGCCTCTGCCCCGGAAGTACCGTATATCTTCTGGTTCGTCACTGGGGAGTCGTATGAAGCCGCCACTCCTGAATCTCATCAAGGCCATGACAGTCGCATCGACTAAATCATCATGAGATGCAAACGGGAACCCAGCGATCTCCTCGATCACTTCTTCGGCCCAACGAGTCTGCGGCATCCAACATAAGCCCGATGCTACTATATCAGCGACAGAATTCAACCGTGCCAGCTTATCACCAGAACCTCTATGGGGAGTATATTCTTGTACAGGGAGACCCATCCGGCGCATTTCTTGGTACAGGGCTACCCCAGAACTCTTCTTCTCAACGATAAACGCATCGGGTTCCCACTCCTCGTACTCCTCCATCGCCAGATCCTTAAGGTCAGGGAACTCCAGCCGTTTCTTGATGCTGTTGAGCAGGATGATGTGGTACGCGTCTACTGTCTCATTGAGGAAGACCCCCCATGTGGTTAGTGCAGTATAATCAGCTCGGTTATGCTTCTCCGCTGCGGAGTCAAGCGTCATGATTATATACTCACACTTCGGGGGGTCTTCCTCTTCCCACATGTTCCACCATTCACGCTTAACTATCGCAGCTTCTTCAGCGGTGGGCTGCTGTTGGTACTGGGCATTCCACTGGAACACCGGCATTGACGCTTTAGTACGTAGTAGGGCTTCAACATCAAAGAATTCAGGCCATAACGCCTTCTGAATCGGCTTACCTGTCTCCTCATCATCAACTTCAAGTATCGCGGGGAACTCTATGATCTCGAACACATCTGCACGCTCATTCTGGGCCATATCCTTTACTACACGCCCTGTCAGATCGTCCATATGCCATCTGGTGGCTACGATAGCCACTCTTCCCCCCGGCATCAGGCGTGTCCGTGCCCCGAACGTGTACCAGTCATAGGCCCGAACAAACGCCGAGAAGTTGCCATTGATCACATCCTGCTCAGAGTGAGGGTCGTCAATCAGTAACAAGTCAGCGCCACGCCCAGCGATAGAGGAGCCTACGCCACAGGCATAATACTCACCACCCACGTTAGTGTTCCAACGCCCTGCCGATTTACTGTCTTGGGCCAGCTTCACAGAGGGGAATATAGCCTGATAGTCATCGGTAGCGATGAGATTACGTACTTTCCGCCCAAAATCCACGGCTAAATCCGTGGTGTGGGAGACCATCATGACTTTCTTATCGGGATTGCGCCCCAAGAACCACGCGGGGTAGAAAATAGAGACTACTTGGCTCTTACCATGACGTGGTGGGACATTAACGCATACCCTGTCCTTATCACCGCGCTCAATCGCCATGAGCATATCGGCAAGAATGCGGTGGTGCTTACCCACAATGAATTCCGGCATCATAGCCTTGCAGAACTCTATCAGGTCATCATAGGCAAGCTGGTTCCCCTTCCGATTCGCCAACTCGTTGACCATCTTGTCTATCTCGACCACCTCATCAAAGGTGTAGTCGTCGATATTGTCCAACAGGAGGGTTATTTCCTCCTCTGAGAAGTCAAACTCAGTCTGAAGAGCCACCTCACTCACTTTTTGACTCACCGTACATTTCCGCGTCTACATCCAGCACAGTGCCCTCAAACTCAATAGGTACTTCAGGGGTATCAGCGGGGTTTTCCCACTCGGCATCGGTAACATTATCCGATATGAGGTCTGGTTCTACCTCTTTAACCAGCTTTTCCAGCTTCTTACGTAGGTTTGCCCGCAGATCGTCGGTACTTTGGTGCGTTATGGTTACCTCGCTCTTCTCTGAGAACAAGCCAACATCAGACACCTTACCTAATAACTCCAAAGCCCGAAGTCTTACCTTTGCATCGGGGCTGTCAGTCTCCAGAATGAGCTTATTAGTGACTAAATACCGTATTTGAGTGGCACTTTCTGCTACGGAGGTGCCAAATTCTACCAAAATAGCGTTAGTGAGTACTAACGAGGCGGGGGTCATCTTCGCTAATCGCTTCCGAGACACTTTTTTCGAGGCTTTCTCTGGGTCTTGCGCGTATTCCTGCGCTAATTCGACTGCTAGGTCAGCATCTAGGGCAGAGGCTTTGGTTTCTAGGTGGGGATGCTCCGTATCATCAACAGCGGAGAGGTAGTTAACGGTCTCACAGGCAGCAGCAACGCGGACTCTTAGATCGCAGAAGGGTTCATCGTCTAAAAGAGGTACGCCTCTGTCTACTTGAAGCTCTATCGTCATCTTACTTAAACCCTATGGTGCTTGCAGGAGGTTAACCGAAGTGGCAAATGTAACTCAAAGTTGACAGATGTTCAAGGATTGTAATTTATAGGGACAAAAAAATTTTACAGGGGGCTAACTATTTCATAGGGGGGTGTTTCGCTGGGGGGCGCAAAACGAAAAACTAGGTAGTTATTCTTCTGGATTAGTAATAGTAATAGCACAAGGAATCCTATTCCCCACAAGTGGGCATGGGGGTAGGGTAGGTCATCCACAGACAGGTTTTACCCCAGCGCACCTCAGTCAGCTTGTTAGCCCCTCATCCAACCTGTTAGACCATGCGATATCGTTTTCTTATAAGTCGACTTATAAGATTGTGAAAACCATGCCCAACGATACCCAACGATACCCAACGGTTAACATCTATGCCCTAACATGTTTGACACAGGTGTACGATGCTATATACTTGTTGACAAGTCGGGGCAACAACGCCTCGGCCCGCGGAAGCCCCGCCGCACCACGGGGTTATGAGAGACTTAAATTATGAACACTACTACTACTACACTTGATCTACTCCTAGCCTTCAAAGCGGCAAAAGCCTTTTTCGCATTCGAGAGCGGTCTACCAGCGAAACGTGCGACAAAAGCACAAGCTGCTTACGCGGCGGGTCTTCGCTACACTGATTGTGCAGCCAGCACTACACGACTGGATAAACAGCATTGGGCCTCCCTGAAATTTCTCGCGCTTCAAACAATATCTGACCCTGCCACGCGGGAGATGGCGACAATGCCTAAAGAAACCTTTATGGCGAAAAAGAAACTGCTAGAAGGTGATGAGTTGAAAGCCTTTCAAGATTTCCGCGCCAAAGCAACGGCGATGGCTGGGCCTTACATGGGGCTGTTGGGGGAGCAACTGTTGGCATGCGAACCGAAAAGGGTTCAAAAAAAGGTTATCGCTGCCAAAGCGAAAGCCGCCGCCGATAGGAAAGCGGAAAAAGCAAAAAGCGAAACCGCGAAAACCATGCAAGAGAAAATCATCGTTCAACTGACCAACACCGTCGCGATTATGCAAGGTGATGGCGAACCGGATGGGTTTGATTTCGTCGCGCTACAAGGCACCATCACCGAGGCGCTCGCAATCATGGGCGTTAAATTTACCAAGTAGAAACGCGTTAACAGATTAGCCCCTTAATTGGGGCTTTTTTGTGCCCGTCATTTATGCACCCGCTAACCTTATAAGTGACTTATAAGATTCTGTCCAACCCCAACCAGACCCCAACCCGAAAACCTAATACCAGTTCCTCGTGGAGTATGGCGTACCACGTAACGTAGATATTAATACCAGTTCCTCATGGAGTGTGGCGTAGCGTAACAGTAGGCCATAAGAATCTGATTGTAGCGTAATGTAGTAGAATGGTTTACTACAATACAAAGGTGGAACAATGTGGAACAATGTGGAACACTGTACCCGTTTAACGGCAGGTAAGTGAGGAGAAATAGTGCTATATATATATTGTAGTTATAAACCTTATTATTACTAGTGGTTCCACGGGATTATCCTAATTCTCTGGTGACCCGAGGGTCTTTCCCCCTCTCCCAGCACCTGACCTAGTAATATCAAAAACTACACTACACTACATCCCACACCCCTGATTAGTAGGTTGTAACCCATTGATATCGTTGAACAAAAAAACAACTACAAATCAGCCCTTTCCCCCATTTTCCAGCCACAAAACAACCAATAGATTCAATATAACGTCCACAATAAGTCATCATAAATAATGTGTCGCCACGTATTTCCTGTTAGTTCCCCGGTTGTACACGACTTGACATTACCTTCAAAGTATGTCATAATGTGTTTTCAGGTGGGAGATCACGCCCACAAAACGATAATCTTATAAGTCACTTATAAGAAACTGGAGAGTAAAGATGCACTTAACGACCGCGATGGAAAATGTTATGTACGGTGAATTGTTTCAGAAGTTAGATAGGTGGGGCGATGCAGATTGGAAGGTCATCTATGTTAGAGGTGCTTACTGTCAGGAAACAGAGTCTTTTATCTGCTCTGACTACGACTGCATAGCCGAGAACGATTTCAGCATAAAAAGAGACACTATGGTTCGCGTTGACTTTGACGTGGCACCCATAGAAAAACGAGTGCGCTTTTATGACGACAGGGAAGCGCATAACGACTACTAAAACCTTATAAGTCACTTATAAGAAACTGGAGAGTAAGAATGATTACAGAGAAGATGAAAACAAAGTTCGGCAATGATTCAAAAGACCAAGTGATCGTGCATGACGGTGACCGTAGTGTGTTCGTCAGTTATGGCACGCCTATCGCTGAGATAGCAGGTTACGGTAGAGCGGTAACACTCGATGAGGATTACTGGAATTACTCAGTAACAACTGGGCAGTATCGTAACAAGTTTCTAGGTGAGGGCGTTGCCGACACACGTAAGAAGATCAAAGACGGCACCTACAAGTTAGCAACCTTAAAGGGCGCTCTTTACGTAGAGGTAGAAAAACCGGCACTGGATTTTTCTAGTCTTGAGGAAGTACTGAAAGTACTGGAAGCGCAGAAGGAGAGTAACAATGGAACACGGGATAGCAAGTAAACGATCTCAGGCACTGATTGATTTTGCCTGTCGATATGCGACAGAAGCGCACGGAGATCAGAAGCGTAAGTACACGGGTGAGCCGTACATAGTTCATCCGATAGCCGTTGCACAAACTGTCGCTCAAGTGACTGATGACTGCAACATGATTAGTGCTGCGTTCCTGCATGACGTTATCGAGGACACAGATAGGACATACGAGGACATACACAATGCCGGATTTGGGTACGAGGTAGCAGAGTATGTCCTCGGTATGACCGACGTAAGTGTGTTGTCCGATGGTAACCGTGTAACACGTAAGCGTCTTGATCGGGAACACCTCGCTGCCCAGAGTCATCAAGTGCAGACCATTAAGCTGGCTGACCTGATAGACAATTCCAAAAGCATCGTCATGCATGGGGGGAAGTTCGCACCCATCTACATAGCGGAAAAGAAACTGCTACTGGACGTGCTTATCAAGGGCGACGCAAGTCTACGGGAAACAGCTTTAGAGATCGTTAGTGATTTTGAGAGGTAGATAGTAACGAGTCACCGTAGTACACGATTAGACACAGTAGTACATGTGTGTTAACATATCACCCTGTAACGCATTAAGAAGTAACCGAGCACCACAAATCTTATAAGCAACTTATAAGAAAACCTAAACTACTCTGGAGAGTAAGTATGAACGAGTTAACAGCAGCACCAGCAATACCGAACCGAGTCTCGATAGCATCATCATGTAGCAACGTCGAGTTCACCGCGTCGATCTGGACAGGACGTAAGAAGGACAAACGAGCATCCGCTCAAGTAACGAGTGACAACAACGCCGAATCTGGATCGGCGGGTGTGTATAAGAAGTTACTAGGTAACTGTCCCGAGTTGGAGGCCATCACCAAGCACGTGGGTAACGTACGCAACAACACCCACTATCGCATGACCATGCCGTGGTCTGACCTAGGCCAACGCCTACTGACTACTGCGATGCTGCCCGACTACCAGCACATGATGTCCGAGGCGAAAATGGAGTTTTGGCGACTCGTTGCCGAGTTTATGCGGGTGTACCAGTGGGAGTTATCTCAGGTACAAGCCAAGCTAGGCACACTCTATCGCCCCGAGGACTACCCGAGCGAGGACGAGATACGTGAGAAGTTTGGGTTCAACGTAATGTACACACCCATCCCCGAATCAGGTGACTTCCGTGTTGATGTAGGTAGCGATCAGATGCAGGAGTTGCAGGATAATTACGAGCAGCACTACACCACACAGATCAACCGAGCGATGAGCAACATCCATGACCGTACGGTTAAGACATTGACCAAGTTACATGACTCTATCAACTGGGAGGAGGGTGAGAAGAAGGGCAAGATATTCGAGTCAGTGTTCGAATCCTGTCTGGAACAGATCGACATGCTGGAGTCGTGCAACCTGACGGGTAACACGCAGATGTCAGCGGTACACGCCAAGCTCAAAGCTCAGTTCACGGGTAAGGGTATGCAGGGATTATCACCCGAGGCTCTTAAGGAGGATGCTGTACTGCGCCGCCAAACTAGGGACGTACTAGCTGATGCGATCAAGACCTTACCTTCACTGGAGATGTAGCAGATGAGATATACACAAGCTGAAAACACGTTATGGGAACGTGAGGGTAAGTTCAGGGATATGGTGCATCCACGTGATGCGTTCGCTGACCTACCACTACCCGAGGCTGAGAAGGAAGATTACATGTATATGTACAGCCGAGGGGACAAGCACTTTTTTAAGCACATCGACACCCGTGAATACCTCACGGTGACTCGACCACACCGCAATAAGCGGTAACTAAACTACTCTGGAGAGTAATTACTATGAACAGACACGCATTAACACACGAACAGATATGCAACCCGTTGGTTGCTCAAGCAATGAATCCTATCAAGGATAAGAAGCGACGATCCATGCTCCTTGAAGGGCCAAAAGGTTCGGGTAAGACCACAATACTAGACATGCTAGCCAAGCGACTACCTAACCACTTACCGTGTTACTTTGATTGCACGACCAAGGACTTAGGTGACATGACCATACCTGACCTCATGCACATGGATGATGGCAGTGGGTTCGTACGCTACCTAACCAATGAGGAGTTGGGTGTCCACACTAACAAACCCGTTATCCTCATGTTGGATGAGTGGGGCAAATGTAATCCCGCAGTACTCAACGCCACGCTGCGGATTGTGCAGGAGGGCAAGATTGGGTCATACACGTTCCACCCTGACTCTGTGATCTTCTGTACCACTAACCTAAAAGCGGAAGGTCTTGGTGATAGCCTGTTACCACATCACTACGACAGGGTAACCACGGTTGAGTTGGCTACACCTACACCCGCCCAGTGGGTAGAGTGGGGATACAACAACGGTGTTAACACTACTGTGTTGGCATGGGCTAATGACAACGACAAGTTGTTCGCTGACTTTCGTGACTTGCAAGACCCAGATGAGAACTTGTACATCACCCACCCTCGATCTACCCGTACACATGGGGTGACAGGACGTTCGCTTGAAGCAGCGTCTGGTTGGTTGCACTTAGCTGACCAGTACGATGAACAGACGTTAATGTCTTTACTCATAGGTACGATAGGCAACGCCGCAGCGGGTGACCTCATGGCATTCGCCAAGCTAGCGCATGAACTACCATCCATCGAGTCAATCAAGACTGACCCACACAATGCGAGCGTACCGCAGACCGCAGCCGCGTTGATGATGGTGATCTATCGAGTGATGGATGTGATGGACGCGCAGATGATCGACCCTTGGTTTGTCTACCTACAGCGTATGCCATCCGAGCTTCAAGGTGTGTTTGCGTCACGTGTTAGACAGTTAAGTAGTGACCTTAAGTTACATCCGAAAGCAGCCAAGCTCAAGAAGCGTGTACTACAAAACACGGTGTACACCGATTGGGCACGGGAAAACAATTACTTATTCACAGCCGACAAGGTATAAGGAGATAACATGTTAGCATTCAACACTGACTTAACAGCCGAGCAGCGGATACAAAAAGCAGCGATGGCACTCAACGCACACCGTAAGTGGGTAGCCTTTGTTGGCGTATCTATGATCGGGGATACTCAGGTAGTAGAGGCGGGCGTGTTACCACATGACACCGCAGCGACCAACGGTAGGGACTCATGGTACTGCCGTGAGTTCATCGACCGTATCAGGGACTCTGACCTGCGCTTCACTCAGCTTCATGAACAACATCACATAGCGTTAGAACACCTTACCACGTGGGACAACCTCGTTAAGATAGATGCCGACCTTGCTAACCAAGCGATGGATCACGGGATCAACGTGGCGATCATGGACATTGATGCGGGTGAGGGATTCGTGACCTTACCCCTCGGTGAGGATGGCAAAGTGATGTGCCTGTATGACACCAAGTACAGGGGTATGGATACGCAGCAGATATTCAACATCCTGTATAAAGAGAAGCAGGAGGAGGGTGATGGTGACGGTGGAGGTGGCGGTGGCGAATCAACTGGTGATGGTAGTGGTGATGGGGAACCTAGTGATACTGGCGGTAGCCCTGCTAGTGGTAGTGGGGGTTTTGATGACCATGATTGGGAGGGTGCTAAGGAGTTATCTAAGCAAGAGAAAAACGAGTTAGGACATGAGGTAGCCGAGGCATTACGTCAAGGCTCAATGGCAGCGGGTAAGATGGCAGGGAGTGGGGCCGAGGTAGGGTTCGACAAGATGCTTGAACCCCAAGTTGATTGGCGCGAGGTACTACGTGACTTCATCAGTGCCACGTGTGCAGGTAGTGACTTCTCTACCTACGCTCGACCCAATCGACGTTACATGTCTACCGGAGTGTACATGCCAAGCGGGGTTAGCCAACGTGTTAAGACCTTAGTGTTAGCTATCGACACGTCTGGTTCTATATCGCAGCCCGAGATATCCACGGCGCTAGCCGAGGTCAAGTCTATCTGCGACATCGTCAGACCTGAGAAAGTTACCATCTTGTACTGGGGTAGCAGTGTAGTTGCTCAAGAGGATTACGACGAGCACAACATGGACACGTTAGTAGATAGCACCAAGCCGAAAGACGGCGGGGGTACGCAAGTCGAGTGTGTCCCCGAGTACATGCGCGAGCATGGTATAGATGCTCAAGCTGTGATCGTGTTTACAGATGGGTACATCTATGGCGGCTGGGGCCAGTGGGATGTGCCAGTACTCTGGACAGTGTTCGACAACAAGGGATGTAAACCAACCGTGGGCAAGGTATGCCACATCAATGCTTCAGGGAGATAGACATGAGTAACAAAAATATTGACGTCATTTCCTATGGGAATGTCTTTGGTGGTGAAGGATTTAAAGCTCAACATCCTCAAGGAGGAGGACTTCGTATGTTCGTTAGAGACTACGACAACAATTGGTTTACTACGAACAACCGTGATTGGGAACCAGAATTACCTGTATTGCCTACTGTAACTTTTAACATTGTTACTAAATTTAAGAAAAAAGGAGCAAACGTCATGAGTAGAAATAAATTACCACCAGTAATGGGCGAGTCCTTACGTTGTAATGATGAGGACGCTTACCAGTACGTGGCAACACGTACACCATTCAACGGTAGTATCTTCCGTGCTCAGTGGCGAAGTAATGATCATACGCCTGACGAGCGGTATGTCGTGTCGGCGTGGAATATCGGTCACGCTATAAATAATAACGACAGCGTAACAGGTAACACGTTTATCCCTATCCTAATATGGGAGGGACATAACGGTTATGGGTTGTGGTATGGGGTTGATGGGGAGAACGCATGGATAGGTAATGCCCTAACCTCTGACTTAATGATGGAAGGAGAGACAATCTATCCATTAGCACCGAAGGACATGCTTGTCATGGTGAACTATGGGATAGGTGGGGTAGCCGCGGCAATAGCGGGAACTGGTATTGAAGAAGGAGAAAAGAAATGAGCCTGTATGAACGTGGCAATGTAATGACTAACAATAGACGAGTGGTCTCGGAGCTTTTAGCCGAGCGTCCTAACGATTTGTTTGACTTGGATTTGTACCTTACGGCTTTAGACCCTTTCAATCCGGGGGCAGCTCCATATGTCACTGAGTATTTAGAGTTCCTGCGACAACTACGTAAGACGTTCACAGGTTGTTCGTTCACGATGGGCGGTAAATACAGGGATGATGGTGGATGGGAAATTCAATCTTATGACGATATGGCGAAGAGTCTATACGAGGCATACAGATTACAGCACGTAAACCTATTACGTTCCCATAAAGTATTTTTGTATGTACCCACTAACAGGTATACGTCTGGTTGGGTGGGACTATCGGATTTTCGGATGCATGACCGTGATGACTATAACCCTAAGATCGGCGTGTGGTCAGAACATATTAGTAATTACAATACTGCTAACTGCGAAATGCAGCACTCACTGAAGACCACCACCACTGCCACACGTGCGTTAAAACTAGCCAAAACGTATTTTAGAGAAGAAGACACGGGGAAAGTAGCTTTGCACTCTGTAGGAAATGTCCGAGGTGCTATCACGACTGATCGTCGTGCTGTTGAAGAGTTAGTCCAGACCGCTAAAATGAAGTTTACAAGCCACGACGCGTTTCCAGCAGCTATCGAATGGCTTGTAGATAGTGGGTATGAGTTTAATGACAAGGGGCTAGAAGACGAGATGCGAACGTATGTCACTGAACTGAAGTACAAAACTGAAGCCCTTCCCTCTCAGAAATACCCTAATCTTATCTATGTACGCGGGTATCTTAAGGACGGCGAACAAGTGTTTGATCAGGTACGTCTAAAGCACACACATAACGACAGTAGTTTTATACTAAATCAAATCCTTGAAACCTGTAATGAAGCAGACCTATCGGAAGACATTAAGCGTAAGCTGTCTATCTTGATGATGGGTGAGGATGATTCTTTTGTTGCGGGGGTTGGCTACAAATACGATGGGGAAATTTATTATGTCTTCGAGTAATGTGGATATGGAAGGTTTCTACCGTGTAGACGTTAACACGTCAGACGGTACTGTATCTGTGGTATGTTATGGACTATGGTGTCTTGACAGTACCGATACCGGGGAGTACAGTGGGGTAGATTCTTTACCCGAGTGGGTGCAGGGGAGAATCGCTGTACTAATGACAGTAGACACTCACGAAGAAGTGGAGGGCATTGGGCGGCGAGTTGCCGAGAATGTGTTCCATGTAATTAAACCAATAAATGCTGGAGAAGCGGCATAGGAGAACGACAATGGAGAGCAAT
>Ga0209337_1002595_pt1 | contig 13005 bp, 22 predicted proteins | sample LinPmetageLP53_FD_184044 | JGI IMG/M metagenome (GOLD analysis project Ga0209337, IMG submission 184044) | Marine viral communities from the Pacific Ocean - LP-53 (SPAdes) (version 2) | ecosystem: Environmental > Aquatic > Marine > Oceanic | place: Pacific Ocean | collected 2010-02-08 | reverse complement strand
GTTAAGAGGTAGACTACCGATTGGAGAAAAATTTAGTGTATCTGCGGGTGCTATATTAAGAGGACATGAAAGAGCATATGGTTACAACCCAGTTGAAATTTGGTTAAATGAAACTGAAGTAGCTATGGATGGTAATGGTAATCCAGTTATAGGCCCAGATGGAAATCCTTTAGAGTTTCCTATTAATCAATGGTATAGTTTAGGAAGAGAATATGGATACACTGATGTATTTTATTCTCAAACAAGTACAGATTATAATACAGGCGAAGAAACTACAACGCAAGATTGGTATTGGGTTAATGAAGAAGGAGAAACGGTTGCATCCTCTGATTTAGATTTTAGAGAGAGAATAATGCCTAGGTTAATGAATGAATTTAATGGTAGAGCTTGGGATTTATTAGACCCATGGATGGAAATTGCTCCAATAGTAGGGGTAGATTTTTATCATTATAAAAGAGATTTTTGGTTACACGCATACGCTAACTACATTTTACCTTATCACAAATATATAGCCGGAGAAAAAGAATTTAGTTACCTTAATAGAAATAATTGGGGTAAAGGTGGATTAATATTAGATAATGATTTAGAACAATGGGATGATTATTCTGCTGGTTTAAGTTTTGGAACAAAATTAGGAAAAAATTTAGGAATATTTGTTGAAGGCGAATATTCTAAAATGTGGGATAGTGAATTATACCAAACAACATTTGGACTTAACTATACATTTAAATAAATCATGAAAAAATTATTATTACTTATAACATTATTCCTTTTTTTTGGATGTTCCAAAGAAGAAGTAAACTCACGAGTTCAATTATTTGAAATAGCCTTAGATGGTGACTCATTTGATCCCTATGAAAGATATTCAATAGTAAACTCTTATGGTGGAGAATCATTAGGGGCTGATGGAAAATTAAAAAAAATATTTATCTTATATCTTCAAATAGATGATGCTGAAGTAAGATTAGATAGACAACACTTCGCAATGTACTTACTAGATTCAGATGCCGAAGATGATGGTTCATTATTAGATATGGGTACATATACTTGGGAAAATCCTGATGACAAATATGCTGGGGTAGAAATACCTGGTAACGACGAGTATATAGTTTGGAACGAAGTAATAGTAGGAGAAATTGTTGCTCCATCTGATGCTTATGACCCTTCATTAATTTGTTTAACCGTTGAAGGTGAATTTTATAACCCATATATTCAGAGAACAATGACTGTCTCAATGACATTAGAAAACTTTCCAATAGGTCAAGATATAACATCAACACCTTACGGATATTTATTAGACTAAGAAATGGCAAAACAAATAGGTGAGGATACTAAAGTAACCTTAGATTTAAAAACAATAGGAATGATAGTTGCATTTGTTGTTACTATAGCAGGTATGTGGTTTACATTACAAGCAGACATAGCTTATGCTGCAACCCAACCTGAACCAGTTATTGAAAGGGTAGAATATGACTTAAAAGATGAGTTAATTCGACAAACAATAATGGACACTCAAGAAGACGTTGAAATGATTCTAGAAAAAATGGATAAACTAGAAGAACGTCTTTATGAAATGTCAAAAAAAAGATAAATGAAAAATTTATTAATTTTGTTTCTGTTAATACCTACATTACTTGCAGGACAGACAGATTCACCTAAATGGGTTAATGATGATACTTTTGAATCTATAATTAACCCAAGTGGAGGGTTTTATGATGATGATGATCTAGAAATAATTATAGTTGAATTTTATGCAGATTTTAATAAACAAAATGCATTCTCCGATTGGAAAAAATTAGATAATATAGATGGAGTTAGTTATTACCGAGTAGATATTGCTACATCTCCAAAATTAAAAAAAGAACTTAGAATAAGAATGGCTCCTACTATTTTACTTTACACAAAAGGAGATGCATATATTAAATTTAAAGCAAAAGCAGGATTAGATTTATTATGTCCTGTAGATTATCCTAAAATGTTAAGAGCTATAGAAGTAGTTAAAAGAGAATCTCAGTTTTAATATTTATAACAAAACGTTTCATTAAAAAAGTTATTTTATGTTTAACAAATTAAAGAATAAGTGGATGGCATTTAAAAATCTATTTGATGATAAAAATGATATAAATGAAAAATCAGTAGTTGGATTTGCTTCATTTGCAATTATGACAATTTTTGCACTTGTAGACTTAACAACTGGGTATTTTGGTAAAGATTTAGTAATCAATGAATTTATATATGATTCCTTTTTATTTATTACCTTAGGTAGCTTTGGTATTGCTGAAATTGGAAAAATATTTGGTAATAGAAAATAATAAGATATGAGTTGTTACACAAGAGAACAAATTGAAGAGACGATGGTTAGTAAAGGTTATAAATACTTTACAGGTGGTGATTATGATGTAAACATAGTTGGTGTAAGAAATTCATCAACTAAAAATAGAGTAACAAACGCATTTGATGATTGCATGACTCTATCATATAAAATAGAAGGTGAATGGCAATTTCATTGTTTTAAATGTACTACAGATCCAGGAACACATTGGGTTAAAAATGTAATGAATGATAAAGGGGTAGCAATATTAAAACCAGGTCAATATAGAAGTTCTCATAAATTAAGACTCCATGCTGGTAAATATTTAGCTTTAGGACAACAAAAACCTGTTAAAGTGTATCGAGATAATAATAGAGATAATAACTATGACTTATTAGAAGAAAATGTAGATGAAGGTTTATTTGGGATTAATATCCATAGAGCAACTGGAAGATCAGGTAGTAAATCTACTAGAGTAGATAAGTGGTCTGCGGGTTGTCAAGTTATAGCAGATAATGATGATTGGCATGAATTCTTAGATATTTGCCAATCAGCTAGAGAAATATGGGGTAATTCTTTTACCTACACTTTACTAGAATCTAAAGATATAGTATAATTCTTTGGCTTGTAGGTAAATTTTATTTATATTTATAACCATGCTAAAAAACATTAAAAAAGGAATGTTCCCATTCCTAATCGGATTTTCTGCTTTATCTGTATCAGCTTCAGCTGCATTCTATTCAGTTAGTGGTTTAAGTAAATTATTTGCCGGTGCTTCTTTAGAAGTTATTATAATGGCGGGTTCATTAGAATTTGCTAAATTAGTTACTGCTTCACTTTTATACCAATATTGGAATACAATTAATAAAACATTAAGAACTTATTTATCTATTGCTACAATAGTATTAGTATTAATTACTAGTATGGGTATTTATGGGTTTTTAAGTGCTGCTTACCAAGATACTTATGCTAAACTATCTATGGTAGAGAACCAAAAAGGTTTTATCCAAAAGAAAGTAGAATTTTACCAAAATGATGTAACACGATATGATGAGGAAATTGAAAGAATATCTAATAACATTAGTACTTTATCTAATGCAAAAGCATCGTCGATCCAAGTACGAGACACCTCGGTGGTTGGGGGTATTAGAACAACAATCTCTACTACCGAACTTAGAATGGCGCAAAAACGTATTGAAGTTGAAGAAGAAAATCGTAAACTTACACAAGTAAAAAGAACTACAGCATCAGATAGTTTACAAAAATTTCAGTTACAAGTACTGGAACTTGATAATAACAACGAGGTTGCTGGAGAATTAGGACCTCTGCAGTATTTATCGGGTTTAACCGGTTATTCCATGGATAAAATTATTAATATATTATTACTTATTATAATATTTGTATTTGATCCTTTAGCTATATCTTTAGTTGTAGCCGCTAACTTTGCTTTTGCACAAGCCTATCCTCCAAAAAAATATAAAACAAATTTATATGAAGAAAAAGTTGAAATAGAAGGAGCAACTTTAGAAGAACAGGCTAGATATACTGATTGGGAAAAAACAAATGCCTTCGATAATTATACAGAAGAAGATGAAATAAGAATGGATATTATTGGTCAAAATGGGAATGAAGGAGAACATTATGACCCCGATGATTTAAATAAAGATGGTTTAGTTGATTTAAATGATTTTAATTCAATGGTAAATTTAAGAGATATTCATCCTAAGGGCACAGATGAATGGAATAGAATAAATCAAGAAACTCTAAGAATTAAAAAAAGAATTAATAAAAACTTGGATTAGTAAATAAAGTTTCGTATATTCCCCGCAAATAAAAGTTATATGTTTAACCCTCCTTTATCTAGGAATACTATAAGTAAACGTTTAAAAACCTCTCAAAAATTAAACTATAATAGGTTTAGATGGTGGCGTTGGTATGAAGCCAAAAACAAACCTTTAGGTTATAAGGCAGATTTTCGTGATAAAATATTTAATGGTGATTTTGATGCCTCATGTTATGGTTGGCAAGCATATTTATGTGAACATATGTTAGATGAATTAGAAGTAGAATGTAATTATGATATAGCAAAATTTAATGAAAAAGGAGCAGTTCTTAAAGCTCGTAGAAAAAGATTATGGGAAGATTATAATAAAGATGAAATAGATAGATTAGAAAATTTATATACACATTTTATTAAAAATTTTAATATTACAAAAGAACAAGTTATAGAAGAATGTTTAAAATGTAGTGGAGAAATAATAGATCTTTATTATATTATTGAAGATAAATACCAAAAACAAATTAAAGTCTCTCGTAGAGGACGCCCAAAGAAATATGCCTAAAATATCACATGAAGTTCCAAAAACCTTACTAACATCATCTAGTAGATTTAATGATTATGACTATTGTCTACCTCATTTATTAGATCAGGACGAAGAATATAAACAATATTTTATAGATGCGAGAAATAGGAATAGATATGTTATTATGGATAATTCACTTCATGAATTAGGTGAAGCATATGATTATGATAGACTACGTTATTGGGTAAACGAACTAAAACCAAACGAATTTATAGTACCAGATGTTTGGATGCAGTGTGCTGAAACAGCAGCTCAAGCTAAATATTGGAAACAATTTAAATACCCTAAAAAAACAAAATTAATAGCTGTAATCCAAGGTGAAAATAAAAACCAAGCATATTTATGTGCTAATTTGTTACAAAATTTAGGTTATGAAAAATTATGTGTATCTTATGGAGCAACTTGGTATAACGATTTCTTCCCACATTCTAATCCAGATATGGGTAAGGCTTTAGGTAGAATACGATTTGTACAAGGTTTACTCAAATTAGATCAATTAAAAGATACTAAATTTCATTTATTAGGATGTTCAATACCCCAAGAATTTGGTTGGTATGATAACCACCCACAAATTGATTCAATTGACACATCTAACCCAATAATGGCTGGGATAGATAAAAAGGATTACACAGAACAAGGATTAACATCAAAACCTCAAGCTAATATGAATAATCATTTCTTAAAAGAATTAAACGATAATACAGAGATGAGTATTTGTAAAAACATAGAAAAATTTAGAAAAATAAATGGATTTAGTCCATATCCAAATAATACAGGACATTAATAAATTAAATTATGGCAAAACACGTAGTAGTTTCGTTAAGTGGTGGAATGGATAGCAGCACCTTATTGTTAAGAGCTATCAATGAATATGATACTGTAACAGGTATTTCATTTGATTACGGTCAAAAACACAGAGTAGAGTTAGAAAGAGCTCAATCATTAATTGATTATTTATCTATAAATGGTTATAAAGTAAATTATAGGCAAATTAAATTAGATGGTTTAGTAGATTTACTAGATTCAGCTTTAGTTGAAGGTGGGGAAGATGTACCAGAAGGGCATTATGAGCAAGATAATATGAAAGAAACAGTTGTACCTAATAGGAATAAAATGTTTGCTTCTATTGTACAAGCAGTAGCATTATCTGTAGCAAATAGAACAGGAGAAACTTGTGATATTGCTTTAGGGATACATGCTGGTGATCATGCTGTTTACCCTGATTGTAGACAGGAATTTAGAGATGCAGATGATGCAGCTTTTAGAATGGGTAATTGGGATGCTGATCAAGTAGGGTACTTTACACCATATTTAGACACGGATAAATTTGGTATATTACAAAATGGAGAAATATTATGTGCAAAATTAAAAATAGAATTTAATGAAGTCTATTCTAGAACTAATACTAGTTATAAGCCTTACCCTAGTGGGAACAGTGATTATAAGTCTGCTTCTTCTGTTGAACGAATTGAAGCGTTTATTGCATTGGGTAGGAAAGACCCTGTTCAATATGAAGACGAAAGTGGTGAAGTTGATTATGAAGTAGCGAAAGCTCATGTTAAAAAAGTTCTTGCTGAATACGTATAGTAATATATAAATAATTAATTAATAATAGTAATGAACACAAAAAGTCAGACCAATGGTAATACACAACTAAATACTGAAAGAGATAACCTTAATCATAGAGTTAGCAAATTTGTATTATTGAGTAAATCTAAAAAAGTACAATGGGATGGTATGAGAAGACATCGTACTATCTAAAGGATTTGTCTCATGGTGTAACTGGTAACACGTCTGTTTTTGGTACAGAAGAGTCTAGGTTCGAAACCTAGTGAGACAACAAATAGTTATGTAATGAAAAAATTTTTTGAATTTTTATTAATTTGGGTAAGTCAAAACTTAGCAATTCCTTTTTGGGTTATAGGTCATGTACATTTATCAATTCATAATTTTCACGATTTAATAGAAATTTTTTCATCCCTTGCTATGAATATTATTGTAGGAATAGGATTCCTCATTGATTATAAAAACAATATAAAAATTAAAAAATAAATTATGTTACAAAATTTACCCGATGCTTATTGGCATCAAAAAATCAGTTTTATTAAATCAGCTATAAGAATAGCTGGATACGGACTTTTACTATATTCCTTGCCTATTGCAGTAGGGGTTCTTATATTTAGCGAAGCAATTGGTATAATCGAAGAATTAGTTTAATATGAAAAAAATACTTTATTTTACAGCTTCATGGTGTGGTCCATGTAAAGCATTAGCACCCAGAATGGAAAGTTTAAGTGGTCAAATTCAATACAATAAAATTGATGTTGATCAAAATTCAGAAATGTCTGCTAAATACGGAGTGAGAAATGTTCCTTGTTTAGTTTTAGTAGATGGAAATGGAAATGAATTAAATAGAATAGTTGGAGTGAAATCAGAACAACAAATTTTAAATTTTTATAATGGGTAAATTTCAATCAAGTAAAGTTTTTGACGGATTTAGTACAGTGTTTCGTCAATGGAAAGCAGAAACAACACACTGTAGATTTGTACATGGTTATGGTATTTCATTTAAAGTTTATTTTGAAGGTGAATTAGATGATAGAAATTGGGTTTGGGACTTTGGTGGAATGAAACGTGCTAAAACCTTAATTGATGGTAAACAACCTAAAGCTTGGATGGATTATATGTTTGATCATACTATGATTATAGCAGAAGACGATCCCGAAGTTAAAGCATTCCAACAAATGGATGCTGTAGGTGTAGCTCAAGTAAGAGTAATACCAGCTACTGGTGCTGAAAAATTTTCAGAATATATTTATAATAAGTTAAATGAATTTGTTAAAACCGAGACTGATAATAGAGTTAGAGTTACAAAAGTAAAATTCATGGAGCATGGTAAAAACGCTGCTTATTATAGCGAATAGTTTTATATAATAGTGAATGAAAAACCACTTTAAAAAATTAACAATATGCACAAGCAATTAAAAAGGGTTACAGACTACGAAAAAAACTTACCCATTGTAGAAATTTATACCGCAGTACAATCAGAAGGATCTAGAGCAGGATACCCAACAGTAGTTATTAGAACTACTGGGTGTACTCATAGATGTTATTTTGGTGAAGGTGGTTGGTGTGATAGCTGGTATACAAGTATCCACCCAGAAAAAGGACATTTCAATTTTAATGATATAATTGCAATGTACGAAAAGAATCCTCATATTAAAGAAATGATGTTAACAGGGGGTTCACCTACTATGCACGGTGCATTAGTAAATGAATTAACACATTTTGCACATGAAAAAAATATTTTTATCACTATTGAAACTGAAGGAAGTCATTTTTTACCCACTGATTATCCTATTAATTTGCTTTCTATTAGTCCTAAGTTCTCCAATAGTGTTCCTGTACTGGGAGTGGCAACACCACAAGGCGCGGTTACAACTGAAAAAATGATTAAAACACATAATAGGCTTAGATGTAATTGGGATGCAATAAAACAATCAATTGCTTATCATTCTGATTTTCATCTAAAACCTGTTTGGGACGGTAAAGATCAAGAGGCATTAGCTGAAATTATGGATGCAATAGCCAAATTAGAGATTACTTCTGATAAAGTATGGTTTATGCCTGCGGGTGATTCTAGAGAATCTTTATTTAAATCTTATCCTGTGTTATTTGATTGGGTTAGAGATAATGGTTATAGAATGACTTGGAGACCCCATATTATTGCTTTTGAAGATCAAAGAGAAGTATAATGACTAAAGATGAAGCTTTAGAGATATTAGAGGAAATAAAAGAAAACGTAAATGTCTGTTGTGCTATTACAATGGAACCAGACGAAGTTTTAGTATTAATAGATAAATTAGAAAGTTATATAGAAAATGGAGAATAAAAGAAGAAAAGTTCATGAAGAACTAGAAGTTGTAAAAGTAGGTTATGCAAACGGTGTTGCAGAAGGGTTTCCCTTTACAGATAAGCAAAAATTAAAAATGATTAGTAATGCAGAAAAAGCTTATGGTAAGTTTTTAGATGCATTAAAATGTGATTGGAGAGAAGATCCTAATTCAATGGAAACACCTCGTAGAGTAGCTAAAGCATATGTAAATGATTTATGGTCTGGTAGATACACAGCAATGTCTCCAATTACATCATTTCCATCGGATGGTTATGATGGCATTGTTATAGAACGTAATATACCGTTAACTTCAATGTGTTCACATCATCACCAAACAATTGGAGGTGTTGTTCATATAGGTTACATAGCTGGAGAAGGTGGACAAGTAATTGGTTTATCTAAATTAAATAGAATTGTAGAATTATTTGGTCGTAGAGGAGCAATCCAAGAACAATTAACATCAGCAATCCATAATGCTGTAGATAAAATTACAGATGAAAATAAAGGTGTTATTGTTACTATTGTAGGCACTCACAATTGTGTGAGTTGTAGAGGTGTTAAACATCAAGGTGCGGCAATGGTTACTACAAAAGCATCAGGTGTATTTAGGGAAAATGATAATTTATCTCGTAAAGAATTTTTCGATAGTTTAAAAATTAATAACGGAGGACACAATATATAGTTATGTTAAAAATAGATAATAAGATACATTTAAGTTGGGATGATATTAGTAGATCAGTAGATAATTTATGTAAAAAAATCCCATTTGAGTTACCTTTAATAGATTCAGTACATGGTATAGCAAGAGGAGGTTTAATACCTGCTGTTATGATATCCCATAAATTAAATTTACCTTATGTAAATGCAGTAGGTAAAAATACTTTGGTAGTAGATGATATAGCAGATAGTGGTGTTACTTTAGATAAAGCACCTGGTGTTTATACTACTGTATTACATTATAAACCACATACTTCTTGTTTTAAACCCAATCTTTGGGCGGAATTGCATGAAGGAGATGAATGGCTAATATATCCTTGGGAAAGATGTGATTCAAAACCAACCCAAGATTATTTACAAAGTAAAGAATTTAAAGAATTTGCGGATTTTGTTGATGGAGATAATGAAGAACTTGGACACCTAAAAGATGCTCATTATATTGCGGGTATGACAAATGATAAAGAGGGATCATTTATGAAATTTCAAAATAAAATAAATAAAAATGGGTAAACAATTAGAATTTGCATATCAATGGGAAAAATTAAAAAAAGTCCCATTTGTAGATGAAGTAGAACAATTTAACGCCACATTTGGCAAACCAAATAATTATGAACCAACAATACCAGAAAAAAAAGAATGGCAATTCGTATATGACTTTGTACTTGAAGAACTGGAAGAATATAGACAGGCTTGCGAAAACGGAGACATCGTGGAAGTTTTGGATGCTCTGTGCGATATTGCTTACGTTTCCCTTGGGAACGGTACTATGTTACATGGTCTTAAAGATAAGATATGGCCAGCGTATCAGGAAGTACAAGGAAGCAATATGTCGAAGTCTTGCAGCACTGAAGAAGAAGCCATGGAAACTGTCACCCTCCGCACTAAAGAACAAGCTGAGTCATGTCACTATGAAAAGGTGGGAGAAAGATTTGTAGTATATAGAACAAGAGATAAAAAAGTTATGAAATCTATAAATTACTATAGACCCGATTTATCTCAATTTTTTGAAACTGAAGAGTTAGCTAAGTTTTATAAAATTGAAACTATTATTTAATGTATAAAAAATGTTATCAAGGTAAAAAATTAGGTCATAATGTTTGGGAAATGCATCTGTGGGATGAAAAAGGACACCAAGTTATTCCTTATGAAAATATAGCATATCAAGAATGTAAGGAAGAAGAACATACTAATATTGGATTAAATGGAGAACATTTAAAACATACTAATAATTGGTATTTTTCTAAAAACCCAAATTATAGTGATAAAAATACTCCTGGACTTCATTTTCATGATATGAAAATTCATCAAAAATTCTTAGTTGAAAGATATGGAGTTAATGATGTACCTTCTACAGGACATAGAGAAGTATTTTTTGATATTGAGTGTGAAATTGGAGGTGCTTTAACCGAGGATTATATTGAAAGTGCACCAATGCCTATTACATCAATTGCTTGGTGGGATAAAACACCAGACACTTGGCATATTTTAATACTTGATAAAAAAAATCAACTTAAACATACTGTTGCTAAAAATAAGGAAATTATACCTTGTAGAACAGAAAATGAATTATTAGCTAAATTTGTTGAAACAGTTAGAAATATAGACCCAGATATTTTAGTTGGGTATAACTCAGATTATTTTGATATACCTTATCTGTATTATAGAATGTGTAATACAATAGGTAAAGAATTTGCTGATCATTTATCACCCTTAGGTAAAGTAGAATCTAAAAAATTCTCTAAATTCTTTTACAAACGAAACCAGTTTGTTGATATTGTAGGAGTTGAATCACTTGATTATATTCGTTTACATAAAAAATATAGTTGGAAAGATGAACCAAGTTGGAAATTAGATGCTATTGGGGAGAAATATGTTGGTATGAATAAGGTTGAATATGAAGGTAATTTAGATCAATTATTTGAAACTAATATACATAAATTTATTCAATATAATTTTGTTGATGTTGAAATACTTCAAAAACTAGATGAAAAACTACAATATATTGCTTTAACTAAAAATCTATCACATAAAGGTAAACATAATTATAGTGAAGTTTATTCTAATAGTGTAACTCAAGATGGAGCAATTTCAGCCTATTTATTATCTCAAAATATTATTCCACCTCCAAAAGAACCTAACCCACAAAAGAAAGATGGATATGCTGGGGGGTATCTTTTTTGCCCCAAAGCAGGATTGTATAAATATATGTTTGATGAGGATTTAACATCGCTGTATCCATCTATAATCATGTCGATTAACATAGGTAAAGAAACATTCGTGGGTCGTATTATAGATGCAGATGACCGTAATAATAGATTGGGACTTAATGATTTAAAAGTTAGAGATCCTAAAGATTTATTATTAGTTGAAAATGGAAAACGACGTCAAACTAATGTTGAAGCTGGGGAATTAGTAAAAATAATTGAATCACAAGATTTAGCTGTAGCGGCTAATGGTTCAATGTTTAGAACAGATAAAGAAGCAGTATTATCAACTATACTTAAAAAATGGTTTGAAGAACGTGTTATATATAAGGGACGTATGAAAAAAGCATACCAATCGGGAGATAAAGAAGCAGGGGAATATAATTATTTAATGCAATATACAATGAAAATTTTGCTTAATAGTTTATATGGTGCTACAGCATTACCTTCATTCAGATATGGAATGAACCAATCAATATTAAGTGAAGCAATTACATTATCAGGACACAGAATTATCCAAGAATCAGCTCTTTGTGCTAATAGACATATGAATAAAGTTATGAGAGACGAGATAAAATTAAACATATAAACCCGCGCAAACTAAGAGGTAGCGCATTAAACGCGCGTAAAATGCGCATAAATTACATAATACTATGGCACTTAAAAAGCAATCAATTAGGAGTAACCAACTAATTACTGAAAACGGAGAACCTGTTTCTAAAGAAGAACTAATAGCAAGAAGTGAAGAGTGGAATGAAATCCAAGAAAATTTCTTTAGAAAAATGCTTAAACAAGGAGGTAGTTTTAAGGTTGCGGGTATTAAATATAAAGTACAATTAATTGAGAGAAACGATTTAGATTCAAATGGAAATAAACCAATAAAAGTACCACCATTACCAGGAGAAAGAACCTTTTAAATATAAAAATATGTTAGTAAAAATATCAAACGGAGAATTATTAGACAAAATTTCAATTTTAGAATTAAAAATGCTTAAAATTGAAGATACAGAGAAATTAGTTAATATTCATAAAGAATTTGATACTTTAAATCCTTTAGTTATAGAATTATTTGAAAACCATGATAGTCAACTTCAAAACCATTATCTTGAATTAGCTAAAATTAATGGTGAACTTTGGGATATAGAAGATTGGATTAGAGATTGTGAACGTGAAAAGAGATTTGACAAAGAATTTGTAGAACTGGCTCGTTCTGTGTATATTACTAATGATAAGAGATGTGAAGTTAAAAAATTAATTAACATTTTAACATCATCAGGTTTAGTAGAAGAAAAATCATATAAAGAATATTAATGGTAAAAGGAGTTATAGCAGGGGCATTTGATGTAATACACCCCGGGTACATAAAAATGTTTAAAGAAGCAAAACAACATTGTGATAGTCTTATAATATTATTACATACACAACCTAATATTGAAAGACCAAACAAAATGCCCGCTATATTAAGCACAGATGAAAGAAAAGAAATATTAGAATCTATTAAATATGTAGATAGTG
>Ga0209337_1002594_pt1 | contig 13006 bp, 29 predicted proteins | sample LinPmetageLP53_FD_184044 | JGI IMG/M metagenome (GOLD analysis project Ga0209337, IMG submission 184044) | Marine viral communities from the Pacific Ocean - LP-53 (SPAdes) (version 2) | ecosystem: Environmental > Aquatic > Marine > Oceanic | place: Pacific Ocean | collected 2010-02-08 | reverse complement strand
ATCATGTAGATATTTCAAAAACAATTTGAATCTCATACTAAACACAGGTGTTCTTAATCCTTTGGTTTCTATTATAAAGCCAGCATCTAAGTTTATAAAGTCAGGAGTGTAGGATATACTTCTTATATTCCCAGTCATTTCCTTAAATACCTTCTTACCTTTAGTGGTTCCCTTATCCATAAGGAGACCCTCGAACTTGAATTTTTCTACAAGCTCAAAGGTCTTGCCCTCATATTCGTGGGGGATGTTTGCTTTATTTAAGGCTCTGTAACAGTAAAGCTCTAGTCCTGAGGCGAATGTAATACCATCCTCAGTATGTTTTTTAGCTTTAGTTATTTGTTTACCTTTTCTTCTTTTATACCTCATAAGGCTAAGATAAGGATTTATTTTCTACCTCTATTCCTAGCTCTATTTTTACCCTGAGGTTCTAGTACTGTATCTCCCTTCTTAGTGTGAGACACATCTTTACCATCACCCTTCTTACCTTTCTTTTTATTCATAGCGTTAAGAAAAGCTCTGTAAAGCTTTCTAGATAAGCTAGCACCATACTTAGCGTTATACTCGTCCTTCTTCTTTTTAGCATCAGGGTTGTTTTGGTAGTACTTAGCACTCTTGCTCTTACCTACCTTAGTTCCTGCTAATTTATTTCTTGCCATATTATACTATTTATAAGATGCAAGATACAAATTATTTCTTTTCCTTTGGTTGGTCTACCATACCAAATATATACTTAGCTATCTTCTCTGTGTTATCCAACAAAGACTTAACGTTCTTAGATGTTGGTAGACTTGAGGCTAGTTCTACAGCCTTAGCTCTCATTTCGCAGTCAAACTTTAAGTACTTGTACTGCTGTTCTTGATCTTTTTGAATTTTGTTCATCTTTAAAATTTAATTATAGTTAGTAAATCTATGTCTATATAAAATAGGAGTTCCCTATCCCATATAGATCCTGGTCGTGGGTTCTTCATGCCACCCCACTCAACTGTGGCCTTAGTTATTTCCTTCATCCATATATAGCCTATACCATCGTTAAATCTCCAAGCTATACATAAAGGTAACCCCTTTTCAAGTGCTTCCTTCTGGCAGTGTTGTATTTTCCTTACGGATGTCCTAACTCTCTTTATGTCAGACATATTGAGAGACATAGTTTTTATCTCGCATAGGGATACAACCTCTAGGGTTTTGTTATTTATAATCTCAGCGTCTACTGGAGAGAACTTACCTAGCTGATTAAAGGTTAAGTCTTTTCCCTCCAATAGAATGCGAAGAGTTTCCTCTTCCCTCACTCTATCAGATTCTTTCTCGAACTTAGGCTCCCTTCTGGCCATCTGTACCGCTATTTGGAATGTCCCACTCTATGGTGCTACTTAGTTTATCATCCATCTTATCCTTCAGCACTTGAAGTAAGATGAAATACCCAGTAACATCCATAAGGTCGTTATCACTTAAGAAAGAGTTCTTACTCTTCATTCGGTTAAGCTTGTCGTTGATCCTTGCTTGTATAGCGTACATAGGATCTACATCGAACAGTACCCCTCTATTGAATACTGAGTTGCCGTAAGAGTTATTCTTCTCAAGTAGAAGGTCTCTAATCTCGTCACACTTTTCTTTAATTTTTTCTTGCATCTTTACTTAGATTTAGGAGCGTTAAATACTACACACTCAGTTGTTAATAACATACCTGCTACAGAGGCTGCACTCTCTAGGGCTACACGAGTTACCTTTGTAGGGTCTATAACTCCAGCCTTCATTAGGTCTTCGTACTCATCTGTCTTAGCGTTGTACCCGTAATTAGTAGTAGCATCAACACCTGACCAATCAACCTCTTGATTGACTACAAACAAAACCTCAGTACCATCAACACCAGCGTTAGCTGCTATTTGTCTAAACGGAGCAGATAAAGACTTAACTAATAGTTTAACACCTAAAGCCTCTCCTTCGTTACTAGTAATAGTCTTCTCTGTTACGTCTTTTCCTACACTATAAAGAGCAATACCACCACCAGCAACAATTCCTTCTTCTATAGCTGCACGTGTAGCTTCAAGAGCATCATCTATACGATCTTTCTTCTCCTTCATCTCAATTTCAGAAGCAGCACCTACGTAAAGTACAGCAACACCTCCAGCCATTCTAGCTAATCGTTGCTTAATATATGTGGATTCTTTATCTACCTCTAGATTAGCTCGTAGTTGTTTAACCCTACTTTTTATATCCTTCTTAGATCCTTTACCTCCTATTATAATGGTAGAGTTTGCATCTATAGTAATCTTATCAGCCCTACCTAGCATGTCAATATTAAATTTCTCTAGGGTTAAACCTACGTCCTCAGTTATTAAAGTCCCACCAGTAAGTGTCGCTATATCCTCAAGTTCGTCAGTCCTCATCTCTCCAAAAGAAGGAGCACGTATAGCTGAAATCTTAACCCCACCCTTAACCTTATTTACCACTAGGGTAGACAGAGCGTCTCCATCTATATTCTCAGCTATAATAAGTAAGCTGCCACCTTGTTGAACAACAGGCTCTAGTACAGGCATTAGGGATTGTATGTTAGATATTGTTTGGTCGTATATAAGGATGTATGGATCATTTAGTTCCACATTCATCTTCTCTTGATTGTTAATGAAGTAAGGTGATAGGTAACCTCTGTCAATCTTAACTCCTTCTACTACATCCACATACGTATCAGTACCTTGAGATGTCTCTACTGTGATGACACCTTCCTTAGTAACCTTCTTCATAGCGTTAGCTATTAAGGAACCAATCTCTTTATCATTATTAGCTGAGATTGTAGCAACGTGCTCTATGGTATCCATGTCTCTCCCTACAGGAGTGGATACCTCCTTTAGATTATGCACTACCATAGCGACAGCCTTATCTATACCAGCCTTAAGGTCTACAGGACTGTACCCAGAGGTTACGTACTTTAATCCTTCTTTAGCGATAGACTGAGCTAACACTACAGATGTTGTTGTACCATCTCCAACTTCCTCGACAACCTTAGAGGCTACCCTCTTAATCATCTGAGCACCCATATTCTCTACAGGGTCACTTAGGAATATAGACTGAGCTACAGTAACTCCATCCTTTGTTATAATAGGGTTGTTATTCCCTTGATCAATGATAACATTACGACCTTTCGCCCCTAGTGTTACCTTTACTGCGTCAGCTAAGGTGTTGATTCCTTCTAGTAGAGAGTCTCTACCATCTGTACTGAATTTAATTTCTTTTGCCATCTTACTTTAGTTTAAATGATTGCTAATAATTCATCCTCTGAAAAGATTAAGTTGTCTCCTACCTTAGTACCTGATGTTGTGGTGTACATAACAATATCATCAATCTTTACAACAAGGCACTTGTCACCTACAGCCAGAACTAATCCTGTACTGTATTGTTCCTTAGGCATATTGGTGAGGATAATACCAGAGGAGGTAGTTTCCTTTATGGGGGAGGGTTGTAGGTATATTCTATTACCTATTGGTGTTAACTTCATATTCCTTAGCTTAAATTTGATTTTCTTTTCTTTAACGCATCCAAAGTTACGTTTATTTTGTGCTTTATCCTTAGTAGTCTTTGCACTACCTTTAAAGTCTTTCCCTTCTTGATTGACTCTGATATAAGGGTGTTTATTATTCCTATCATCTTCCTTGCTGTTTATTTACAGACCTATCGTAAAGCATTATAGCTATTACGAACACAGCCATACATATTAAAAATGTTTTTTCTGTCATCTTACTCTTGTTTTAGTTATGAAGGAAGGGGGGAAAGCCCCTTCCGACACTGACTTTTGCCTAACACCCCTGCTAGGACTTTTCACTTTATGCCCAACTCAAGTATGGTACTCACTCAATGATTTAGTATACATCATGCGACATACATAGGAATTTCGGGTCTACTATACCAGTTATCTCTATCTCTACAAGCTTTGATGACTTATTTATATTTGATAGCTTCGATATGAAATTCTTATCCTTGTTAAGTTCTTCAACACTAGTAGTCTTTATACACGTCTCATACTTAGCATCCTTCCATACTTTAGATGGTTTCTCTACACCCTTCACGAGGTTTATAATTCTCCACCTGTAGTATACAACTGCGTGGTATATCTCCTTCCTCATTATCCTACTTCTTTTATTCTAATCAACTCAAGGTTTAACATATTTACATCAGCCCTTAACTTAGCTATCAACTCATCCTTGATAGCATCATCAGCTCTGTATAGACACATAATCTCATCCTCATACCTAAGGTAATCCTTAGTTATAGTATTAAGCTTCTGGAATAAACTTAAATACTTTTTGTCATTTATAAGGAAATCGTTATGTATTTTTATGTAGTGTATTATAGAGCTGTGGTGCTTACCAATCACCTTACCTATTAGGTTCAACGAGAAAGGAAAGTTCTTCTTAAGCACGTTGGCTATACAAGCGTTAGTCTCTACTATATTCCTCTCTCTTGTACCTACACTCGTGGAGTAAATACCCCTATATTTATAGGCTATCCTAAATAGAACCTTTATTATCTCTACGTCTATATCCGTTAGGTTTAGATCGTCTATATGATGTGTAGCCTTCTCTATGGCTAAATCTAAATTGCTTTCTTTTGCTTTCATCTTTTCTTTATAATTAAATTTATAAACCAGAGTATAAGGACACATCCTACAATAAAATTTGTTGTTGTTTCAAAATCCCAAACCATAACTTAAAATGCCTCTACTGTTTCTACTCCTTTAGTTGGTAGGTAATCATTCCCATAATCTGCAGGGTCACTAAATCTAGTGTACTCCTTCTTAAATTTAAGAGGTAACGTACCAGTACCTATGTTTCTACCTTTAGCAAAGATTAGGTCAACTAGACCCTCTGTGTTATTGCCACTATCATCCTGCGTTATTCCGTAGTACTCTGGTCTATATACAAGCATGACAATATCAGAAGCCTGTTCAATCTCTCCACTCTCTCTAAGATCAGACAAGGTAGGTCTAGACCCTTCCCTCCTATCAACACCTCTACTAAGTTGCGATAGAGCCACGATAGTTATGTTTAACTCCTTGGCTATATTTTTAAGTTCACGAGCTACTAGGGCTACCTCTTGCTCTCTTGAGAAGCCACTACCCTTAACTAGTTGTAAGTAATCTACAAGGACAAATTTAACACCCTTAGTTATTACGTACTGACGTATCTTATTTAGTAAGTATCTTAATGAAGAGTCCTTACACTCATCAACGAATAGTTGTGCCTTCTCTAGCTTACCTATAGCAGTATCTACCCTTGCTAACTCCTCATTCTCTAGTGTACCCTTCATGATATATCTGTTATTAACAGAGCTTTCTAAGGATACTAATCTTTGTAGTAGTTGTGTATCTCCCATCTCGTAAGAGAATACTGCAGATGGTATACCTGCCTTAGCACAATTATAACAGAAGGCTAAACCTAGTGATGTCTTACCCATAGAGGACGCACCACCTATTACTATAAAGTCAGTCTCTTGCCAACCACCAGTAAATTTATCTATTGATTGAAAACCCGTAGGTATACCAACCATGTTATCTGAAGACATACGCCTCTGTATATCATCGTGTAGTACCTTTAGTTGTTTCTTTATGTCGGGCATGTCATTACCTCTAACCTCAGATATTAATTGTAACTCTTTCTCTACGTGATTAAGGATACTAAATAAGTCATCCCCTTTATTCATCATATTATTAGAGACTTCCAATAACCTCTTAAATCTTATTTTCTTTTCCTCTTCTGATAAGTAGATAATTAAGTGTGTGGTATCGTATAGGCTGAAATCCTTAGAGTAGCATTCTACTAATCTATACTGAGCTAAAGGATCTTTTACTAATTGTGATAATATAAGAAGGTCAACCTTCTCTCCAGAATCTAACCTTGATGATACTTGATTGTATATTTTTCTGTTAAGAGAATCCTTAAATATCGCCTCTGTAATTAGGCTATGATTATCGTAGTACTCTTTAGGGTAGGACATGATGCGACCAAGCAACATTACCTCCATTTCTTCGTTATCTGTCATCGGTAATATAGTTTGGTTTCTTGTATAGGTTTGTATTCTTTATCTCAGAACTCTTACCATCTGCACTGATAATAAGCTCATTTTCCCAACCCCTCTGATTAATCCACGTAGTTGGATTCTTTCTGTACTTCTTGTCTGGGGTTGATGCTACGTAGGGTTCTACACCTTTTATGGCTAGTCCCATCTCTCTTAGGCTTAGATTCACGAAGGCTTTCTTTGATCTTGTTTGGTCGATCTTCTTATCATATAAAGCCCAGAACATATCAAATGCTTTTGTCTTCCTAGCCATAGTACTGTCTTCAGAGTCAGAAATATCCTCACTCTTAGATATTCTAAAGTCAACCATATTAAAGTGGTTGTTAATGTTTTTAAATATGCACTTGGATTCTATCTCACTTGAGAAGATTGATTGGTGTAAGACACCACCTATGTGAAAATTGATAGCCTTACCATCAACCTCGATAAAATCTACCCTATCTAGGTCTATTAAATCTGTATCTGAAACTCTGTACTTCATAGCGTTGTGGTTGGTTTTGGTTTGGTAAAAAAAAGGGGAAGCTTTATAACCTCCCCTTCATTACTATCAATTAGAATGGTAAGTCATCTACTGGTTGTGGTTTAGCTTGACTCTTAGCCTCAGGCTTAAACGTGTCAACCTCTACGTAGTGAGTCTTTCCATACTCATCAGTCTCACGCTTCTTTACAACCTTTAACTTAATGTACTTGTCTCCATTGTACTCGAACATAAAGTCCTTAGCCTCTGTACCTAATTTAGTTAGGTTTAATGCGAACTCTACTAGTCCACCATCGAACTTCTCAGTTCCGTTTCCAATGTAAATCTTTTCTGTCTTGTTACTCATAGCTTTTAGCTTTTAAATAAAATAATTAATAAGTGCCTCTCTTTCTGTTATGTCTAAATACTTAGCAATCTGCTTAAGATGTCTTATCTTAAACTCACTAGGATTGGCTAGGTACTTATATAGGGTAGGTCGGCTTAACCCCATTCTTTCTGATAACCATAGTATGGTTATTTCTTTATCTTTTAATACTTCTCTTAGTTTCATAACGTATCCATGATTAAGTGTTCATCAACCACAGCCTCGTTGTCTATAAAAAATCTCCTGTAGGTATCAAGTAAGTACTTATACTCATCCCTACCTCTATCCATAAACTCCTTACCTGCGTAGAATATAGACACGTTGTATGGTGCCTCCTTCTCTTGTGTTATAAATACAAACTCATCACACCCAAACCCATCTGAGTAGAAGGATGCCTGTCTATCGTATCCATATTTTCTACAAGAACCTGAAAACCCATGTAGGCTACCATCTCCAGTAGTCTTTAAATCTATTAGAGTCTTGCCATTTCGGTAATCAGCCTTTCCCTTGCAGAACACTCCAGTATCACTATCCTGCCAAGCGTTAGCTATCTCCCTCTCTCCTTCAGCAACCATCAAGTCTCTTACTTCCTTATGTGAGAACAACACATCCTGCATTCGCATTATCTTATCGTACTCCTTAGTTAGTATAATAGTGGGTGCTTTAGGGTTTTCTAACTTAAACTCTTTATACCCTTTAGTAGTCCTTGTAGCTGAGTCAAATACCTTAACCTTCTGATCAAACTCATTAGGTTCTAGCATCGCTACATGGTAAGCCCTCCCAAAGATCATCGGGAAAGTTTCCGTCCTTAACTGAGGGTTATCCCTCATCAGCTTATAGGTTCTAACATCTTTCTTTATTAGCCCTAACTGTGAGTTCGTTACAAACTCATAGTCAGAGTAATAAAAAGAGTCATCCTCTAGCTTACTTATGAAGCTATCTAGACTCATTAAGCTAAGGTTTTAGCAAGTTTAAGAACCTTATTCAGATTGTCTTGCTGAGTTTTGGTTAGGATATAACCATTCATTTTCTGCTCCACTACGCTACCCTTACCATCCTCTATAGCTTTAACCATAGCTTTGTATTGCTCAGCTGATAACTTAGGCTTAGATTTAGGTGTCGTAGCTTTTGCAGAGGGGGATGCATGACCTTTAACAGCTCCATTACCATCATCATCGCCTGTAACTACACCAACGAATGATGCTAAGGCGTATCTCCTAGCGTATGATATAGCTGAACCAACACCATGTGCATCTTCCTTAGAAGGTATATACATAGTAGAGGACAAGTACTCGCCACTCGAATGTGATAGAATTGTTGTTAACCCACCTACATCTGTAGGCATTTGGATAATTGATAACTCATTTTCGGACAATAATGCACGAACAGAATCCCACACTGAACCTAAGTCAGCGTAATTTGATTTGAAAAAAGGATTCTTTGAATTTTCTTTAGCAGGTCTTAATTGAGCCTGCACTTTTGATAAGGCAAGGGTTAGGTTGCCAATGGTTTCTGATTTCTCCATCTTGGTTTGATTTAATTAACTTTCTGTTGCAAATATAGTAAATACTTTTTACAATTACACTTATTTTGATAAGATATTTTACATATTATATCAATATCTTTAGTTAGGTAGTATGTCCAGTAACTAATTCCCAGTTATTTTTATAGACTAAATTCCTATCCTTCAACGCTTGGAAATCCCTATCTTTTTTGATCAGGTATATACCCCTCTTTTTTTTTCGGTACTCAGATCTTTGTTTGGCATCCATGTCTGTAAACCCTCCCTCTCTTTTCCTTTTATTCTCGTGGAAGAATACTCTCTGTTTTGCCTTGTTACTCTTCATCTTTTAGTCTTTTAAAGTTCATCTCTTCAGCTTTATCATCTATCATCTCAAAAATAATTTCAGATATATACTGGCTCTCAATAACAGCCTCAAGTATTTTCTCTGCATCTTCACTAGTACAATCGTACCTATCGCATACATCCTCAGTTCTCCATAGATTACCCACGTGGTAACCTTCGTTCTCCAACAAGACCTTAGCCTTGATAATACCTATCATTCTTTCACTATCCATAGTCTTATATTTTAAATTGGTAGCCTTGATCTAAGGCATTATTTAGATGAATTTCTAACTCTGTTACCTTTAGTTCTAATTCTTTTACCCTACCCTCTAAGGCTTCAATCCTTAGTAGGTTATACTCTTCTTGTTGCTCATCTCTACTGCTCATCGCTATATACCTTTAGTGTTCTGTTTAACATTGTCTCTACCTCATCATACCTTTCGTTATAGTAGTCTTGGGCTTCATCACTAAATTGTGTAAATTGTAAGCCTTTCCTTACCATGAATGCATCTCCCTTGTAGGCAATCTCTGTCATCATCGTTGCTACATCATCTATAAATTCCATATAGTCTGAGTTGTTTATGTGTGTCTTTTCCATAATTTCTAGCTATTTAGTTGTTTCCATTCCTCAAAACTTAAAGCTATTTCTCCCTCGACTTCATCTACGCAACACTCTATATAGAATGAGTATTGAGCGTGTATATCCATAACTTCTTGTCCTTTAATAAATTCTACTACTGCGTTATATGTATCTTCTATAGTCCATATATTTTCGTACCCCTCTGTAAGTTTTGAGTATGTCTCATCAAATGGTGTATTAAGATATTCATCTCCTATCTTTTGGACTACTGGCATAAGCCAATCCCAAGAGGTGTGGTATTGTAAGTCTTCTTTAGTATATCCATCTGCTGATGATATGTGTGGATTTTTATTGGCTCTAATATCATCTATAGTGATGAGATTTACCCCCATAAATTCTGCTATAAGTTTATTGTTTGCTTTCATAATTTCTAGTTGTTTTGGTTATACTCGTTAATAAATTCTACTACTGATTTGTATACTTCATTTATATCCCAAGTATCAAGACTTGGTAGTATAAGTTTATCAAAAGATGGTATGTATTTATCTCTAGGATTTAAATCTAAACTTTTACATTCTCTTAATACAAACGTAAGCCAATCCCAAGATGTATTAAATTTTAAATCTTGTACAGAAATTAAATAATCGTGTTCAGGATAACAGTTTGGATATTGCCATCCAAATGGAGTTTCTGTTCCAACATAGATTTTATTACCATTTAAACAAGGAACAAGGCATGGTTTAAATCCAATAAATTCTGCTATAAGTTTATTTTCTTTCTCCATCTTCTTGTTTTTTAGGTTTAACATCTTTGGTCTTGAGGATAGTGAATTGGTGGTGTTCATCCTCTAATCTTCTATCGTGTTCAATCTTAGGTATACTCTTGCTAAATTCAAGGTAGTCTTGCCCCATCTGTACGAATAATTCTTTTAAGCTACTCATAGTGTTAGTCGTTTTGGTTAATTATATTTTGTTCAAGTTCGTTGATTGCCCCTATATCTAAAAAGTCATAGAGGAAGTCTGTAATATCTATTGCAGTCATTGTATCTTTACAATGGTACATGATACTCTCTAATTCAAAGTCATCTGCTGATATGTGGGCATGAGATACTACCTCATAGTTAGCCCCTGTGATAAGTGTTTGTGTGGTTGTCATAGCGTATTGGTTTGGTTTATTTAGATTGCAAACATAGTAAACTTATTTTACATATCCTAACTATTTATTAACAATCTTTATTTATTCCTTGTTTCTTAATAATGTAAAGACTAACTTCGCATCCTTAGTATTAGGGATTACTTCTTTAAATCTTTTAAATAAGTTTTTAAAGTGTCTCTTTGGGGAGTCGATGTAAATACACTTGGTACTTAGATTCAGACTTCACAACCTTGATTTTGAACTCAATTTGAGTCCATATATCCTTGATACGTTTTTATAATAGCCCATACTATGCTCTGTAGGTTCATACCTATTCTCCCTCGTAGTAGAAATATTCAAATTGTTCTTTCAAAGATCTGCCCTCTCTTGTGTTGAAGCCATAGCTATGTGTGTACATACTCTCTATTGGTTTATCCTCTACCATAAAGAAGAATATATCCTTTGGTGTTATATCACGCCCTTTAGCTACTTGCTTGCAGGCGTATTCCATATTGTCCATATCGTGTACTACCTTACCATAGTTATCCATAAGGTATTTGTGCATTTGTTTTGCTTTCATAGTGTTTAGTTTATAGTGAGTGTTCTAATCTGCTATACTTAATAGAGCAAACTTTATCCTCGTTTAGTAGCTTGAGTAACTCCTTCCACTTCTTTGTACGATTTGGTTTAATACATTCTACTATAGCGTATGTAAACTCCCAACCATCTAATTTGTATGTTAATTCCCAAGTCTGTTTCATAGTTCTACTTTATTAAAGTCGATAAACCCATTCTCATCTTTAGGTATATCTGTTGATTGAAATGTTTCTTCATCTGAAAGGTTATTGTCTTCAATAAACTTTGTCATCTTTTTTATTCTCTCTTTTAAGGGGATTGAATCCCAACTCTTGTATTCTTTCATAGTCTTAGTGTTTATAGGGGTTAGGTTAATTATTGGAAACATAATGTAAGGAATATTCTAACAAGGTGTTGTACCCAGCAAACTCTGTAATAAGTTCCCCTCGAACAGATGATAGTGGAATTTCTACCACCTCATCTTGAGGTAGTAGTATTTCCGTATGGTTGGTTAGCCATTGTTGTTTCATAGTGTTAATCTTCTAATTCAATTAATTTTCCGTTTACTTCTTCGTATTGTAGGTCAGACTCACATTCCCACTCTGTCCAATAGTAGTAGTCTGCTTCGTAGTAATCATTTAACAGAAAGTCATCTGTTAGCCTACCCTCTGATATATCCTTATCGTACTCAAGGTTGCCCTCTTTCTCTACCTCTCTGATATGCTTAATCATATCCTTCTCATACTTGATATACATTAGCCCATCCTCGTATTCTATGCAGTAGCCTTCGTTCATCCCTTCTCCTGTAATGTCGCATTGTCTTGCGAATAGTATTCTATCTTTTGTTTCCATAGTCTTAGTTGTTTAATAGGTTGTCTGTTTTATTCATATCTTCCATAACTCTGATAGCGTGGAGTAATCTCCAATGCTCATCGTTTGTACCATTCTTGTCGATGTAGTCGATAACCTCTTGGATTGAGGATAGTGAATTAATATCCTCGTTCCAATTAGTGTTTAGGTTTAAAGGCATACGTACCATCTTAGATTGTAGGTATCCGATAGTTAAGTAGTTCATAGTTTTAGTATTTTATGTTTGGTTGTAATTGTTTTATAGCATCTTCTAAGCTATTCAATAACTCTTTATGGTACTTACCTTGCTCATCTTCTGGTGTTACTTCGTTGATGTAGTAGATACATTCTTTAAGTCCATTTATTACATTCGAGCCTGTGTAATAGTTGTAAGTGTCTTTAGTGTTTTTCATAATTTCTAATTGTTTAGGTTAATGATTAATGTTTCCTTTACTCAGCTTTTATGCAGACTTGTAACTGCCTTTGGTAGCTTTAAAGGGGAGATGCAGTAGTACCTACCATTGTACTTTACCTATGTTAGCACATAGACTGCATTCCATCCCATCGAATCATTAGGTACTGCCTACCATTGCAGTGTTATAGTACTTCGCAGTACAACCTTAATCTCTGTATCCTCTTACTAATTTGGTGCTGGTAAACGCCCTGTCGATTAAGTAGCTTATCGTATGCTACAGATTGCCAATAGATTCTAATGCCTTATAAGTGAACGAATATCTTAACACTTACCACAAGGTGGATAACCTTGTCCCTCTGTTGAGTTTGGGCAATAGAGCCGTACAATGCCGACTGCTGAATTTTGCGAGTACCTCTTCCAATATGTCAATGAACGTGTTCTGTTACTGATGCTCTACCTCGTACGCCTCGAAAGACTGAAGTAGTTATGTGCTATCCCTAAGGCTTAACGCTGGTCTTATTGCAGTACCAATGTGGTACGTAGCCAACACCTATGATGGGTGCTATACATAAAGTCAGTAAGTGAATGAACGAGCAGTTAGGTGGATTACCTCATCTGCCCTGCAAATAACGTAAACTTATTTTACATACCAACTATAAAGTGTAAAGTATTTTTACATTAATTTAAGGAATGTACTG
>Ga0209337_1002593_pt1 | contig 13007 bp, 15 predicted proteins | sample LinPmetageLP53_FD_184044 | JGI IMG/M metagenome (GOLD analysis project Ga0209337, IMG submission 184044) | Marine viral communities from the Pacific Ocean - LP-53 (SPAdes) (version 2) | ecosystem: Environmental > Aquatic > Marine > Oceanic | place: Pacific Ocean | collected 2010-02-08 | reverse complement strand
CGTATTCTGCATACGTCTTCTTTCCTAGTGGTGTTGGTTGCATTTTATTGTATTTAGAGTTAGCTGATTCGCAGGATTCAAGAGTGTCGTATTTACATTCTCCTGTTTTACCCCATTTATAGTTTCCTTCTTCACATTTAGTACACGGCATAGTTTTCGTTTGGTATATAATAGAAATTAATTTAGTTTATTTGATTTTAGATTGTAGCTCTACGTCTTATTATTGCTAAGGCATTTTGACTGTCTGTTATTTCATCACTCACAACGTAAGCCTGAATAGGCTCTGTTTCTTGACCACCTGTTAATTCAAAAGCTCCTGACATCATTTGAGGGGCAGGCGTTGCTGCACCTACTGCTGCTGTTGAGCCTCCACCACCACCACCACCACCTAAAGGTTGTTTTCTAATCATCGCAACATTAGCAAGTCCTGCTGCAACTGCAAGTCCTGCTGCAATAGGAGCTAACACTACTCCTGCTACAGGTATTGCTGATGCAGATGCATAAGCTGCAACTGCTGACTGATAAGTGTCCACTAAAGCCATAGCAATTTTCATTTCTTGCATTTTTTTAGCTTCCTCCAATCTTATAGCATCATATTTTTCCTCTATACCTTCAATGGCTTCTGCATTTCCTTCAGCCATCTCAAGTTCAGCTTCGTACTCGTTTTCAACTTGCTGTGCTTTAGTTTCCAGCATAGTCTGAATAACTTGAAGCCCTTGTTTTAAGGCGGCAACACTTGCTGCTACTACTTCGGCATCAATGTCTTTCTGCTTTTGTGCTTCTGTTTCTTTTATTTTAGTTATATCTTCCTCATATTTCTTAGTAATAGCGGTAATATCCATTCCTGCTTTATCTGCCATCTCTATCTTCAAATCGTATGCGTCTTTTAGCTCTTGTAGTTCTAGTTCCATTCCTGAAAGACCTTCAGCTCTTATTTCCTTTTGAGTTTCTAATAGTTCTTTGTTTAAAGATACTTCATTAGTTAATTGCTCACTTCTAAAGCCAGCAACTTGTGCTTCAACTCCTGCCCTGTCATTTAAGGCTTGTTGATAAGCAACCTGCAAATCTATATTATCTTTATTAGCTGATAATTCTAGTGCTGCTGCTGCAACTCTAGTGTCTGCTAATGCTAACATTTCTTCTTCTTGCTGATCAAGTATTTCTCCAAGCTCTTTATTTGCAGCTATTCTTTCAGCAAAAGTTTTTGTTTCATCATCTCTTATTTGTCTTTGAAGTTCTGCTTGTCTATCATATTTTTCAATCAAGCCTTGTATTGCTGCTTCTGCTAATTTTGAGCTGTTTGCAGCAGCAGTTGTAGCTTTTGCTAACTCTACATTAGCTTTAATACTTATTTTAGATATTCCTTCAATAGCCATTTCACCAATAGCTCCAATCTCACCAATCGCATCACCTATATTATTACCAATGTCTGCTCCTGCTTGTATTGCTTCCTCTGCTATTTCTTTTAGGCTCTCTTTTGTTTTATCTATTCCTTCCTTTAACTCTGCCATCTTCTGAGGGTCTGCTCCACCAATCCACTTCTCCCACGCTAATTGAACTTCTTGTACACCTAATTTAAGCCCATAGAAAGCAGCTTTTAAAGGTGTTAAAGCAATAGTCATAATTCCTGACAGAACTTTTGTTAAACCATCAAATCTATCACTACTTTCTGTTACCCATTTTACAGTATCAGCTAGAACATCTACAACTTGGTTAAAAGTAGTTGATATGGTACTCATAATAGTACTAACTACATCCATTACTTTTTGGTTTCTTTCTAGTGCTTCTTTTAAAGCTGTAAATGCTGCTGCTATAAGACCAATTACACCCAATGATTTCATCAAAGAACCAAACCCTTTAGCTAATTTCTTCACACCACCAACTGATTTCCCTGCCGACTTCCCTACATCTTCTAAGCCTTTATCTAAGTCTTTAGTTTCATCTTTAGCTCCTTTTATAGCTTCAATAATAGCCTGAGCATCTTTACTAACTGTACTAATATTGGATTTTACTTCTAATTCTAAAACTTCCTTTGCCATAATTTTTTATTTTAAAAAGTTACTGCTCTTAATTTCTTTTCTGTTATTTGTACACTTGCAAACCATTCTAAGATTCTGTCGGCTGCTCCTGTTACTTCTATTGTAATAAAAGGGTCTACTCCTGCTGCTATTACTTGTGCTGTTCCTGTTGAACCAACACTAGCTATAGTTGTAGAACTTTGAGAGATAGCCAAGTTATATCCATCATCTACTTGTATTGCTCCTTTTAATTCTAAGTAAGTATAATCACCTGCTGTTCCAGAAGTTCCTCCTGAGCATAATGCTATGACCTTAATCTCAAAAGCAAATATTGAGTTGTTTTGGACTTCTATAAAAGACGTTCCATCTGATTGTATAGTAAGCTTAGTAGCTGTTGCGTCCTCTGTAATTGCTCCTAACTGTACTGTAGAGGTTTGACTTATTCCTGACAATACACCACCACCAATAACTATTTCACTATTCCTAAAAGCCTTTCCTAAAGTTCCACCTAAAACAGAAGCATTATTAACTCCATTTGCTATTTCATTATTGCTGCCATTTATAAGACAGTTGTTATTTAAACCCCTAGCTGTATTATCAGTTCCATTTATCTGTATAGTATTAGAGCCTGTTTGTGTAGAGTTTCCCACTCCATTTATTCGGTTGTTTATGTTACTGACATTAGTGTTAAGATTAGTGTTAAACCTAAAAGCACTGCACGTTCCTGAAGTTCTATCGTAAGTATAGCCATACGCTTCACAAGTTACTTGATTAGGTTGTAGGTCATTATTAATCCCATCAGTAAAAACAACCTGTCCTACAGGGGTAACTTCGTATGGCTTTGTTTTATATCCTGTTAAATATTCCATATTAAGGTATTAAAATAAATTCTACTTTTGCTAAAGCATTTGGCTTGTATTCAATCTTGTTTACTCTAAAGACTCGGTTCTTAATAAATACTGTGTCATAGAATTTAAAATTACTAACATCTGAAGGACTTAGGTTTACTCTTAAAGTCATTATCCTAGTATCTGCATTATATAGTTCATTAAAGTAAGGCTGCCAATATGTACTGTAGAGATTGTCTGTTGGCGGATTACCTACTCCTGCAAGTAGTTGTTGGCTATTAAATACAAAATCTTTAGTTGTCGCTGATACACTTGGAATAGTAGACAAATGACTAAACTGTAAAAAGGTAGTTAAATAATAATCTCCAGAACCATTTTGAGCAGGAACGTGAGGAGAACAACTTGTTAATGGTTGTGCGTAATTATTATAAAATATTCTAGGTGAGTTCTCAAATCCTTCCCAAACATCATCACTCCCTTGAGCATATAATGCAGGAACTACAAACTCTGGGAACTGCTCCATTAAGGGTTTTGAAACAGTAGCAGCAAAAGGCTCAGCCGTTATTTCATCTTCTCCTTCTAAAATATTAAATGCTGCTGGAGAGCTACCTATAGGCGGAAAAACTTTACTCCCATATAAACGACCTGTACTATTTTTATAAACATTAAAAGCATAGTCATCATCATCTTCTACAAATTTAAAGATTGTCTTTTTATTTAAGTCATTCAAAGGCTTTAGTTCCATTTCTGAAACATCTATCTTTTCTGTCCAATCGTGTTGAATCCCCCTTGACGCTAATGTTAAATCGTTTGTTGCTCCACTCTTTGTATTATTTATAAATACGTCTGAGTAAGGCTCTATATGTATTGTGTTAGGGTCTGATTCATCTACTAAAGAAACTAAGTTAAACATAGTCATAATTCCTTTTAAGAAACCCCATTGATCTAGCTCACCCCTTAGTGTTTGAAGGATTAAATCTGAAGTTATACTTAGTGTTCCTGTTACAAAAGTAACTACATTGGCATAGGTAGTTGGACTGAAAGATTGATATGTCCTCTGTTCAGCATACTGTGTAGCTGTTTGTAAATCTGCTTTAAATTGTGCTTGTAAAGTATCTCCTGTTTGTAAAACTATATTAAAAGAACCTGTATAATAAAAAGTATCGTTATAACTTATGCTATTTGATGTTGTTAAGTCTATTTCTGTTGTGTTGTGTAGCCATCTACAAGAAATAAATCTAGTTGTTCCTACCTGATAATTAGCGACTGCATATTGGTATGTGATATTATAATATTCATTGTCTTGTGTTGCTGTAATTATATTAGTTGCCGCATCATAATTTGCAGGAAATATGAATGGAGCAAAGTTTGAAGCAGCAGGGTTATTATTTAGTTGTAATGGAGCAAAAGATGTAGTTGCTTGATGTATTGGTGTTCCTCCAAGTTTTGCACAAAGGTGTGTGTTATCTGTTAGAGCAGGATTATTATCAGCACCCCAATTAAAGTCCATATACAACCTGTCAAAGTCTGCACTATCAAAGAAATTAGAAATAAAATTAAACTCAGTTGCTGCAAATATATTTTGTATTAAATACTTTAATTGAATACAAGGTCTGAAGGCTGTTTCTAAATTAGTTAGGTTAGGAGAACCTGTTGTAGGGTCTGGTGAAAATTGATGATTCCAATTTATGTAAGGGTATCTCAAAGTCTTGTAAGTATCTCTAAATCCTGATGTACTTGGATTAGTATAGGTTATTGATGTACCTGTATTGTTCCAACTATGTAATATGTTGCCAATATTGTAATCGTTTTCTAGCTCTGTAAAATCTAACTCTGAAAAAGTCCTGTCTTTTAATACATCTGCTAAAGCTACTACTTCGGAATACAGATTGACATTATAACTTATTTCACCTTCTTTGTCTTTAACGTCTATAAGTCTTAGGTAGCCCTCAAATAGAATAAATCCATCCTGCTTTAAAACGCATTGAGTCTTTACATAAGGATTAAAAACTAAACCATTATCAGCTCTTGTTACCTCATACATCTGGTTAAAGATACGATTGTTTCTTTTGGTTGCAGGTAAGTTAAAGTCTTTAGAATAGGACTTCACTTGTTCAGCTACATTCTTGAAGTCATCAATACTTAAAGATAATGGTATATCTTCATCTTCGTATAAATCACAAATCACCTGACCATCAATTAAGCTATTTACTCCGGGTATTGTTTTTGTTATTGATATATCTTTTATTGTTGCTGACCCTGTGGTACTCGTATATCCTATTTGTATAGACTGATTAAAAGAAGTTGTAGCTGTAAAGGTATATGAAAGTGTCGCTGCTAGTGTTGCCTGACCTAATTGCACCCCAAATGAAATAATATTAGTAGCTCCCTCATAAATGGCTACAATAAGAATACCAGAAGGGGGAGTACCTCCGATATTTATAGTAATATCATACTGCGCTCCTACTATTAAATTTGATAGCCTTTGAGATACACCTGTATAACCTCCTATTGCAGCATTATAAGATAAAAGCAAACTATTACCCGTCTTTTGAGGGGCAACTACATCTCCCCAATATCCAGGTGGGTTTAGGTAGCCATTTGAAGTGAACCTACGCCAAACTCCAGGCGATGCTGCCATTCCTTGTGCAATAAAACTGAATTCCATACCAGAAGCTAAATATGGAAACGGTAAAAAAGAAGAACTATCATTTAACAAGGAAGTACTATTCATTCCTGTAAAGTTTATTCCATTAACTACATATTCAGTAGTAGCAATAGAAGTAGAAATTGGATTAAAAATCCCACTATGATTCTGAGGATATAATATAAGTTGTACACTCATTATACAGACTGTGTTCTTTGAGTTTTACTTTTCTCTACTTCAAAAGTATATTGAATAAGTTTATCGTTTGCTATTGTTTTCTTAGTATAGCTTGAAGTCATTAGTCTTACAGGTTCTATATATTTATTAGTTATAGTTGCAGCATCAGGGATGTCATCAAAGCTATTTACTACATAGACTTCTGTAGAGTTTATAAGTTCTTCAAACCATTCTGTTTCAGTTTCAGAAACAAAGTCTGTATTTATTGTAATCTTTTCAACTGCATTTACTCTAAAGTTTTTCTTGCCACCTTTATAGCCATTTATTTGGTAGAATTTTTCATTCCAAGTACCTTGTAATTGAGTGTAAGTGCTTTTTGAAGTAGAGATGCTTTTTACTGACTTCTTAGTGAACGTATAATAATCCCAAGCTCCCCATTGATTAAGCCAAGTAAGTCTTATGCTTTCATAGTTCTTTAAGTCATCACATAAAACATTGATTCTGTACTCCTCACTCCACGCACTACCATTAGGTGCTAATGCTTCTATTGTGTAATAGCCCCCCTGTATAGTTCCTGCCGTTACTAAAGCTTGAAACTTGGTACTCCAATTTCTAAGATTAGCAGGGAAAGCTCCATAGAAAAATATTCTCGATTGTGCAGCACCTGCAGTTACATCTATCCCTCCGTTGAAATATGAATTGACTACATTCTCTGAGTCTAGCAGTACATTGGCAGCACTATAGTATTTTAGGCTTATCTTATTAATATTTCTACTTGTATCAATAAAAGCAAGTGTACCATAATCACCTATTTTAGCGGATTGAGTTGTAGGAGCATTAGATAAAGCGTATATTACAGGAGGAGCGTTAAAAAACTTACCTATATTTAGACCTACATCACCACCGATATTAGTTAAAGGTTCGTCTTGTTTTACATAACCATCAAAAAAAGTTAATGGAAATGTACTTGCTGTATTACCTGATATTTTTATTGGAGTTCCATTAGGGTCTATTGAACCTTCAATAGTAAATTTAACCGCACAGAACTTTACTAAGCTTGTATTAAGACAATACTTGTCAATCAAATGAATAGGGTGCGGATTGTTAGCTTCGTATGCTACTGTCTTATATGAGCTATAAGATTGAAGATTATTAAAGCCTGTATTACTTGGTTTTACATAAGACTCAAGTATAGGTCTAAAATTAAAGATAGCTGAACCTGCATTATTTGGTGTAGTTTTAAAAGTTCCTGCTAATGGTGATGATGAAAAGTTTATGGCGGTATTATCTATAAAGACTTCCGCTATTATTTTAACATTATAATAAGTAGCAAGTACGTTATCATTTGTAATTGTATATATAATATCTTGCCCTACAGGTAGTACTGTATATAAAGGTTCTTGAATTATTAAATTAGCCATATTGTTTTAGTTTACTTGTGTTTTTGATAAGGTGTCTGTAATGTCTGTTGTAATTGCCCCTAATAAATCTTTTCCAAATTGTTTCATCCCCAACCCTAAAGGCTTTTGAAAGAAGCTAAGACTTTTAATTCCATCCCTCTTTATTTTCCTACCTATTAAAAATGCCAAAGACAAGTTGCTAATAAATCTGCCACTCTTTTTATCTCTACCCTTAATGCCTTTTTTACTTATCCATTTAGCAAGAATATTAGCAGGGGGCTGTTTGTTAGTGTAAGAAAAAGGACTTGATTTGGTTTGGTTTTTATAATCTTTATAGGATTGTTTCTTTTTATTTCCTGAAACTCCTTTATCTAAAAATGCTCCGTAATCTGCCATAAAGAATTGTACTGTAAAGCCATCAGAATCTTCAATAATTTCAAACTTAATTGATTGTGCTAGTTTAGTGTTTCCTCCTTTTGCTTTACCTAAGTTTGCTTTAGCTCTATTGACTACTTGCTTACCAAAAGAATTTAAGTACCTTTCTATATTCGTGGTGTCCATTATACTGCCGCAACAAAGACTGATACTTGAGGGCTAGTTGTAGCTCCTTCAGGTCTTACTTGTAAAGAAGTAATATCTTGCATAGTTCCAAAAGCAGGAGTTACATCTACTTCACCTATTGCTGTTTCAGCACCTCTACTTAATATATGAGATGTTCCTGCTGTTAGTCTTACTTGGTAGTTAGTTCCTGTTGTTACTACTGCTAATATAAGTGCTATAGAAGGGTCTAAGTTAGTAACTCTAACATAGCGAACATTCTCCACGTCAATAGCTCCTGCTGAGGTATAAGGAGCTGTATCAAATACTGCTACAGTTGTAGTTTGAGAATGAATACAAGTTACTATCCTTTCAAAGACGTTATTGATTCCTGTTGTTGTTACTGAATTTGAGTTACCTCTCAATGCTCCATTTAGAGTTACTGATTCGGTGATTGTTGTTGTTAAGTCTGATGCCATTTTTATATTTTTATTGTTATTTTAAATTTCTTCCAACCTATTTCTATTGTCCACTTTCCTAATTTGAACTTAAACATTACTGCCCTATGTAAACATCCTCCATTGGTATATCACAAGTTTGGAAAGAATTATGCACTACTATTCCTATTTGAAATACCCAACCTGTTACGGCTTGATCAAATCTTTCGGTGAATGGTTCTAAAGTATAATCGCCATCTGTAAAATAAACAGGCGCATCTATATTAAGTTCTAATTGAGCTTGCCATTTACTATTTCTAAATATTGATATAATATCTATGCAAGTTTGTAAGACATCATTGTAAACATCTTGCTCGTTTGCATTATCATTATCTACTAAATCCATTACGAATATCTGAAAGTTATAAATCAGGTCTGATTGCCCTGTAGTTACATTCACAGGATTGATGTGCATTAAAGGGTAAAGCGTATTCTTCTCCAGGTCTATGTCGTATATGTCGCCTACAGTAGTTGTACTTATTTGGTGATGCTTTGCTCCTAACTGCTTAAGAGTGTCTATAAGATTGTTGTACGTTTTATTGGGTATTGACATTTGTTTTTACTTGTTTACTTTCGTTTAAATCTGTTTCATAACTTAACCACGTCAGACATTCTAACAGGCTTAGTTTTGTTATTGTTTCTAGTTTACTTATATCCATATTACACAATCTGTGCATTACTCCGAACCAGCCCCATCGTTCGGCAAAGTTTTCGTCTGTAACTCCTTCTTCATCTCCTCCGCTCGTGCCATTAAATATGAGGGCAAAATCTTCAAGCAGCCGTTTCCTAAATGCCAAAAAAAAACCAGCGCACTTTGCACTTGCTCTGCTGACATCTTCTTAAACTGCTCTGCCCTTATCGTTAGGTTGCCATCATAAGCTCCTATTGTATAAGCTGAGCCGTTTCTTTCTGTAATCGGTCTAAATAGCACCGCCATTATTTCAGGCATATTATCTTCAATTCCATTCTTTATAAATGTTTCTAGGTCTGCATACTCACCAAGCGTTATGTCATCTAAGTTTGGGTGCATTCCGTATTCAACTCCATCTATTTCAAAAACCTTTTTTAATACTGTATCTTGCTCACTTTGTAGCTCTGCTATCTTACTCATTATAATAGCCACATCCCTTAATTGCAGTTCCTTTATTAACTTCTTAGGTATATCTGATAAAACTGCTATTGTTTCTTCTGCTTCTTCTGTCTTGCTTCCTGTTTCTTTGTCAATTAATTTAACCCAAGCTTCAAGTGTTACATCTGACCAAGAGTTAATTAAGTTGAATGACTCAGTCTTTCCTTCTTTTTTAATCTTTACTTTCATAATGTATAGTATATAATAGAAATAGTTGTTATTTAGTTTACTGCTTAATTAATTAGTTGTATGTTTGTCAAGTTCTTCATATTCTTTCTTGTTTAAAAGGGGTAGAGATTTTTGTTCTCTCCCCTTTTTTTATTGCACAAAATACTTACCGGCATTAGGATTGTCTAAGTGATAAATGACATTGTATCTTATTCCATCTATTGCGTGGTTGTAATTGTCTACATATAATTTAGAGCCTTTGTCTGCATATACATAATTATTCATCTCCTTAGCTATATTAGTTGATTCTGGACTTACTATTAGTTCATAGTCTTGCATTCTAGTTATTCCACTTTCAATAGTTCCTTTTTTAACAGGTTTGATGTTTACTCCTAAATGCTTTAAATCGGCAATTAAACGTGGTTCGCTGCTGTCGGCTATACAAAGTGTATTGCCTACTTTATCTAAAATGATTGCAGCTAGTTCGTGAGATTTTAACCCATTACGATAAACTTCTTCTTTAAGATATATCTTTTTATGTTTCTTATCAATAGCAACAGAAGTTAAAGAATCTGGGTCTATTGAGAATCCGAAATCAAGACCACAAGAAACCTGTAAGTCATCAGGATTAAATTCTCCAAAACTCCAACGATCAAACACGACACCCTCTGCACGTTCTAACCATTGTCCTAATAGTTTTTGCTTGTACTTCTTAAAGTTATTATGCTTAATAGCTTCTACACGCTCTAGGAAGCTCTGTGAGAGGTTTTCTTTGTTGTCTAGGTATGTACTATGGATATAGCATACATTGTCTTTAACACCATTAAAACCTGCTTCAATTCCTTTGCCTTGAAAGAACCTCTCGTAAATCCAATTATCTTTAGTAACAGGATTGAGGACTAGGATAATTCTATTCTGTATATTCTTTTCTCTAATACTAAGGTCTATTGTATCAAATATGTTTTCATCTACAAGTTCTTCGGCTTCATCTAAAATCCAATTTGAAACCCCTGTTAAAGATTTAAGGGAAGCCGTTTGATTTCCTGCTGATGTCTTAATACCTCTAAATAGAATGTCAGACTTATTCTTTAGGTTTACAACCTCTGATTTATTTACACTAAAGACCTCATCATATCCTAAAAGGCTTATCTTTTCTAAGAACTCAGGTATTATTGAAAGACGAGCTGAGGTCATTGTGTATCTTGTAAATAGTATTCTAATACCCTCACTCATAGTAAGTAAAGTCAGAAAGACTGTAACAGCAAAAGACTTCCCTGATCCTCTACCCCCTGTTATAATAAAGTACCTAGCATCAGACTCAAAGAGTGGATTGTATTTCTTACTCAGTATCAGTTTCTATAAATGTTATTAGTGGCATATTAAGGCTTTCTTCATTTGAAGTAACATCTACTCTTTGTTGTGGTCTGCCATAGAAGTATTCAAAGAATAACTTGACTGCCCATTGTTCTTTCTTTTCCAAGCCCTTTTGTAATGACTCTAAAGCCATTGCATTCATAGGTGTTAGATTCTCTATTAACTTTTGTTCTTCAGCTTTTGCCTTGCGTCCTGCTCCTGTTCTTTTTCCTCCGTGTGTCATTTTGAAATAATTTGATTAATCAAGTTGTTATTATATAATAGAAACTACTTGAATTCATTTGGCAGCATTAGTCTTATACCTAGTTCTGTTAAAGCCCATATCCTTATTTGGTCTGCATATACTTCAAAGTCTTTTGTATTCATACTAGCTGTACTGTTTACCTTTTGAAGTCCTATCTGCTTATCGTTTATTTCTATACTTTGCCATTCACTAGCAAACTTGACTTTAAGAGTATCGTGCATTTCGTCAGGAAAGTAGCCAAGTGATTCTCCTAATGGTTGTACTATACAAGCCCAATAATAGTTGTTCTGCATATTGCTTCTGTTGTTTCTTTGCTTTTTTACGCTTACTATGTAATCACTATCAAGTTCTTTTAAGTAATTAAAAAGCGTTTGTTTATCTTCATTGTTCTTAATTACAAAGTTCATTAGTCAAATGATTCATTGATTCCTCTTTCGCCTACTAGCTTTTCTTTAGCACCTGCCCATAGTTTATCACCTTTTTTGCTTAGGCTTTCTTCAGTTCGTATTTGACTAGGCATTCCTTCTAAGGGTTCTGAGTCCATATACTTTCCACACTTACAAAGAGCTTCTTTGGTTTCCCATTCTCCGTCTACGTGAACTATTGTAGCTTTTGAAATCTCTTTAGTCTTTCCGCACTTACATTTATATTTTGTCATCTTCTATTTCATTTAATAATTGAATAGGTGTATAGATAGGCAAGTCATCATTGTAGTTCTTATATATACAAGTAAAGTGTTCGTTCTTGCCTTTCTTCCAAGTCCAGAGAGTTTTAGTAGCTTTTTCAATTTGCTGTTTTAAAACCCACTTAATTGTTTTATAGTTTCTTTCTCCTTTCATATTCTTTTTTTAATTTAGCTCTACTTTCTTTTATAAACTTTATAGGTTGTGCAAATCCAAACATCATTCTAAAAGTTCCCTTTGTTTCAGGGCAGTACATTTTTACTTTAGTCATTGTATTTATTATATAGCTTTTTTATTCCATCAAAGCAAGTAGATATACAAGAACCACAATTAGTTCCTGTTCCATAATTTGTGCTGTAAATCGTATTGTATAATTCAATCATCTTTTTTTTAGCTTGTTGGTCTTTTGCCCTTCCTGTTTTTAAGTCTTTCCAAAGGTCTAGGATTTCATCTATCATTTCCTGCGGCAAGTCATCAGGAGCTTCCATTACAAGACTCTTACTCCAATACTTCTGAGGGCATTCCATTGGTGCTATCCTTGCCTTGATCTTCATAAAACATAGGCAGCGTTTGCATTGTCCTAAAGGCTTGGAGTAGTAAACACATTCCTTACAGATAGCCATTCTATCTTCATATATTTCATCAGGAACAAAAAACTTATTCACTTAGTTTCTTTTTTTGATTATCCTTACCAATAATATTATTGTCTAACAAATAAAATGAAACATCTTTCTTCCTTGCTATATCGTCATTACAATCAATAGGTTTGTCATACTTCATTTCAGATATTACAGTTGCACTTTTTAGATTGTGTTCTGTTATAAGGTTGTCGTGCCTTCCACCCCAACTAGCGGTTAAAACTAAATTGTCAGGTATATCGTTTACCCTTCTTACCCAATAGTTTAAGCTCTTAGTGTACGCCCAAAATTCCACATCTTTATTTTTATTGCAATAGTCAACCCACTTATCAAAATATTCCTGTGAATAGAAATCACCGCTGGAATGGATTCTTACTGACTTGCAATTTTTAGGTAGTGGGGGGAGTTCTGTTTTACTTTGTTCTAAATTACCCCACCTGCTTTTCCTAACTCCAGGAAATCTTTCCGCACTTGCTGAATAACATTTATAGGCATTACTATAATTATCCATTTTACCTGTGAGTTTATCAACCTTAACTAAACACTCTTTAGCACTAGGACAAGTCCATCCTGTCGGTAAGTTCCATTCGTAAACAACACCTGTATAATATTTTGTCTTTTTAGTAAATCCCATTATTTGTCTATTA
>Ga0209337_1002592_pt1 | contig 13007 bp, 18 predicted proteins | sample LinPmetageLP53_FD_184044 | JGI IMG/M metagenome (GOLD analysis project Ga0209337, IMG submission 184044) | Marine viral communities from the Pacific Ocean - LP-53 (SPAdes) (version 2) | ecosystem: Environmental > Aquatic > Marine > Oceanic | place: Pacific Ocean | collected 2010-02-08 | reverse complement strand
TTAATAAGATTCTCTTTTTCTTGTACTTGAATCTCTTTTAAAGAAGCTAAAGCATCTTCTGCTTCTTCTTGTAATACTCCAGTATCTTCATATCGTTCTAGCTTACGAGTAATTCTTTCATCACTCCATCCGCTTTTAGATAAAAGATCTTTTACTAACATTTTTTGCAAACCTAGATTATCTTTTAAACTATCTTCTGCAATTTTCTCATAAGATTGAGAAGTTGCCCCAATGTTTAATAGATCATACATATTAACACCTGCTTCATAATTTTCTAAAAGATACTTAATCTCTTCAGGCATATTTTCTTTGTACTCTTTAACTTTGTCATTAATAGTGTCCTGCACTTTACTTAATAACCAGTCTTCTGAGTCTTCAAAATCATCATCATTAAAGTCGATTAAACCTTGATCTCTTTGGAGTTCTGCAAATACTCGAATTGGATTAAGCTCCTCTTCTTCTGTAGATTCAGTTTCGCTTGCTTCAGGTGTTTCTGAAACTTGCTCTTCTGTATCTTCTTTAGTATCTTCTCCTTTTGGTTCATCAGGGGTTTCTTCTACTTCTGTTTCTCTTTCAGGCAGCTCATCAACTTCTTGAATTTTTAACTCTGGGTTAAAAATACCAGGCTCTTCTTCTTTTTTAGTTTCTTCACCTGCAATTGTTTCTTGCTTTTCCTCTTCTTTTGGACTAGTTGTTATAGTATCTAACACACTTAAGTCCAATCCATCTAAAATATTGTCTTCTATTGCCATAGAGTTTTATTTATTAAGTGACAAAAATAATTAATTTAAGTTATTGTACAATACTTTGTCACAGCAGTAAGTACAAATTTTTTTGTATTTTATAGCTAAAATATAATTTTACAGATTATACTTTTTTGTCTGCTTTATTAATTTTAGCTCTTTCTATTTGTTCTTTAGAAGATAGTTTATCTTTTTCAAGTTGCATCTTCTCTTGAGTTTCATTAGTTTTCTGGTTAAGCTTTTCTCGCTCAAGTTGTAATTTAGCCAAATCAATATCATCTCTAATACCATTGTCATTAGCGTCACGATCCATAGCTTTACTATCTGCATTTATTAAAGCAATCTCTACTTTAGTACGATTATCATCTGCATTTCTAGCATCTTCTCTATCTTCTTTTTCAATTTCTAATTGAAGCTTTTGCTGTTCTGCTTGTTGTTGCATTTGCATTTGTTGCATTTGCAGTTCGCTTTGTTGTTGTTGTTGCGATTGTAATCTTTGTTGCGCTTCAGCTTCAGAGACTTTAAGATTTTGTCGTAAGTCTGCAAGAGAACTTGCATTATAAATTTGTACCACATCAGATAATGTCATTTTATCGTTTTGAAGAGCTGCATGCGTGAGTTGCTTAAGCGCTTCTATTGCCATATTGTCTTTAGCAGAATTAGATAAGAATAAACCATATTCAGAATTAGCAAAGTCATCTCCGTTTAATTTAAAGAATACATTTGCAAACTCGTCAGTCATGTACTGAAGTCTTTTAGTTTTACCTTTGTATACATCTTTTGCTACATTAAGTAAAGATTCCATTACTCTAACTTTCGTTTGATTATGCACCTCATACCATTTTTCTGTAATATGCGAAGATTGTACTACAGCTCTTTCTACATTACCGACTAATTCAGATGTAGATACTGCACCCATTCTTTGAGGAGTAACTCCTGCTAAATTACCTATTTTTTGTTCTGTAAATTCTAATAGTTGTATATGTTGTTGTATGTGATTACCAGTCTCCATATCTATCACTTTATTTTGTGTAGATATATTACCAGCAAGTTTACCAGTAGATTGTCCTTTTTTACCCTCATTAAAAGAGTCTACAAAACCAAACTTCATTGATTGTGCATAGTACATCCACTTTTCTATTTCCCATCCATCAGGAACTAGTGACAAATCTATAAGTGCAATTTTACCTTGGTTAGCTGCAATAGCCAACTCTAACCTGTACCATAAAGTAATGTACATATATACCCAAGGCACTAATCTGTCCATTAAAGAAACAGATTGTGAATTGTTTGCATTATAAATTGTTCCAACATATCCAGAACTACATGTAGATAAATTATCCATATGTCTGAATTGTTGAGGTCTTACTCTAATATTTAAGTAAGTAGTCTCTCCAATTTTACTTCCTTCCCAGTATTCGCTTATCCACATCCACTCAATAGATTCTCCTATAGAATCGTCTATCTTATATGTTTCACTAACTATAGCTTCTTGAGGCATTCCCAATTCATCAAAATAAGTTAGCTTACCAACTTTACGCATAGATTTCCAAACTACTTTTGTAACTCGGATATTACCATCTTGATCGTAGTGATTAAATAGATTACCTTCATCTCCATCTCTATTTTCAATAAATAGTTTTTCAGGGCTAGGATAATTCAATAAATTTTTACTTTCTATTGAACTTCTATTACCTTGCTCTTTTTCTAGTTTATCTATTTGAGCAGGAGTAAGATCTTCATAATAGTTATCTAATATACTATTAAGAGACATAAAAGTATCTTCTACTATTACATCTGCGTTATCTACAAAATCTTCGTTGTGCGGAAGTAGACAATAAAACTCTAAAGGGTTTACACGTCTAACTGTAGGTTCTTGAGCTATCTGCTCAATACAATAAATTTCTTCTCCAGCAATTAAAGCATCTTCCCATCCTTTAGCAAATTTTACTTTTAAACTTTGCTCTCTTTCAAGGAAGTTTAAAAGTTTATTTGCTACAGATTCGTTCATATCTTGAAAATCGTAATCAAAATATTTTTGAATACGTTTTAATTCTTCAGGTATATTAGCTTCTGCTTGCTGTAAAAGCTGCTGTTGTTGTTCAGGATTCTGAGGCTGTTCTTGCGATTGCATGAACTGATCCATAGATTGTTGCATTAACCCTTTAAAAAGAGATACAATCTGTCCTTTTTTCTCTTCTTCTTTAGAAGAAATTGCTTCTTCGTTTATAGATCTAACTATAACACTAAAAGCTCTTTTAGCTTCTTCGCCAAAGAGTAGATTAAATATAGGAGATACTACATCGTAGTATTGAAGAGTAGCTGGAAGTTCTGCAACTCCACCTAATCCAAGAGGATCGGTTACATACTCTAGATCTTTCTTGTCGAACTTACCATTATAAAGATCGTAGTTCCGCTTTTTCTTAAAGCGAGAACTACGTCTTGTATGATCGTAAATACCTACTAAGCCTAATCCAGCTTCGATGCATTCCTCTCCCCATTTTTGAGTCTTTTTCCTGCGACTCAATTTTTGTCTAGGAAAATCTATACGAGGCATAAGTTAGTTTTAGGATACTTCTAATATCATAAACTCTACTACAGGATTGTTAGCAGAAGATTTACATTGAATTTTTGTATTATCAGCTGAAGGATAAAAAGTAAACTCTCCTGGAGCTAATCTCATAAAAATAGCATTTCCATCATCAGCTATTATTAATTCATCAGTAGAATCAGTATTTTTTATATATACATAAGCTTTTTTTAACCCTGCCGATGAACCAGATAAAGCTTCTACGTTTAAGTCTGCATAAGCAGTACTAGTTTTCATTGTAGTTAAACCTTGTCTATTATCCCCGTCAATAGTTAACGAATTGCTTACAGTTTTAGCCAAACTAATAGTATCAAAAAGATCTGAACTACTAATACTAAATGTTGCTTTTAAATTTGCGTTTGCCATATCGTTATTATTTTAAACTGTTTGTTTTTCCATTAGAACATACTCAAGCACAGGATTACCTGTTGCTGGTTCAACATCAAGTTGATACATGTCAGATAAAGGTGCAAACAAAAATTCTCCAGGACCTAATTGTGCAAAAAAGTCATTTACTGTAGAGTCAGTTCCAAATGCTGCTCGACGTGCGCTTATTTTAATATATTCTCCTGTGGTAGTACTTAAATTATGTAAAAATACATAACATCTTTGTCCTGTTCCTGCGATTGCTTTAGTAGCAATTCCGTCTTCTGTCCCAGAACCAGTAGTATATAGTCTACCAACTAGTTGTTGATCCCCTGCGGGAGCTAGTATATCTGTTTCGGTAAAACTTAAATTTTGCTTTGCAAATAAGTCTGTGCTCGAAAGAGATAGTGTTACATTTACTGTTGCCATATTAATATTATTTTTTTAAATTCGCGAATTAAAGGACAAAAATATAAATTTTAACTTAGGTTCCAAACAATAATCTAGAAAATTAGATTTTTACTTTGTAGTTTTATAGCTAAAACTTTTTCTTATTTTTTAAAAATAATGATTTATTCCAAAAACCTTGATCATATACTGTAGAAATCTTTTTTTCTTTTTCTACTTTAATTTTTTTAACTTCTTCTAAATGATAAACAATCATCATAAATGCCATTACCCTATCAAAGTTACCTGTATCATTGTAGGCTATAAGTTCTTTTAAAAGAGCTATACTTCTAATTTTATGTAAATTTAGCAGCCCTTCGTTTTCATATGGCTCTAATAGCCACATCTTAATAAGCTCTTCCCCGTATAGTTTAAGGGGTTTCGACATATGCATTCCTTTTTGTCTTTGAACCTTACTATGCTGTATAACATCTTTTATAATTTCAGGTTGATCTGCTAAAAGATGTGTTTCATGTTTATGTTCTAAATATTGAAATAATCCTTTTCTTTCATTTTCATATAAACACTTAGCATTATAGAATCTTAAAAGACGTCTAACATTTTCATAATATTGATTTGCAGTTTCTGGTCTTGCAGTATATTCTGCTACAATACGGTTTGTAAGCTTATTAATTACAAATGTAGATCCTAAAGAAGATGTAGTAGATTCGTCATGATCATAAGGGTCAGTACCTGCAAGATACATGCCATAAGGAATATCACCATCTTTATCTTGATAAGGCATTTCATGTATAATAACACATCCAGATAAATCTTCATTACCTCTTATTGGAAAATTGTAAATAGGTTTTAGCTTTGCGTTAGGTTTCCATTTTACTTTTTTAGACTCTGTATCTATGTACAATTGTCCTATATAATCATGGTTACGTTCTTTATTAGAAACTTCTAATTCTGCTAATCTTGTAAGAAGATCTGCTACAGGAAATAAATTACCTGTTCTTGTAAGAAATACTTCTGATGGTACAAGAGGTCTATTTTGTAATTCTGCATCTAGAGCGCTTCTTGAGTTTTTACTTTCCTTAAGTTTATCTCTAAATTTATCTAAATATTCTTTTGCAGGTTGCTCTTGAGTGTTTCCATTATCATCTTTATATTGATTTAACCCTCTGTAAGCAGGAACAAAATAAGAAATTTTTCCTTTATCTTCCCACTCGTCATCAAACGAAATCATATCGTAAACATCTGGATTATAAAACATATCTCTAGCATCTACAGTACCCCCGCCTTCCATATCACCTCCTGTACCTAAATACATGCAACTTCCAAATTTGTAAGTTCCGTTTTTCATACACTCTACAGATGCTTCGTGTGATGCTTTAAGATTACTAAACATTCCAATCTCTTCTAATACCATTACAGCTGGACGGGTACCATTGGCTGCAAATGCATTATCTTTAAATGTTCTGTGCTTAATCTTAGACTTACTGCCCATTACTTTCCAAGTCCCGCCAAGTTTCTTTTTATACTCTGCAATAACTTCTTTACCAGAGTACCAGCTTCCGCCATACTGTTTAGCAAAAGGCGAAGGAAAAAACTTATTTCCAATTTCAATTCCGCCAGGTAAATTATCCAATCCAAACTGTGTCTTTTTTAATATATCTCCAGAGTATTTAGCGTCACCTGCTCCTACTACAATTTCTGTAGACGGTGGGTTCTTTATTAGTTCGGGATCATATGATTTCATTCCATCAAATACAAACTCGTGTCCTGCTACACCTCCTGCAACAGAGTATGATTTACCAAACCCACGACTACCCATCATCATAAAGTTTTTAGCTTCATTTTCCCATAAAGGTTTGCCTAAATTCTTTTTATGTGTTCTACGCATGTATTCTGCAGCAGGAACATAGTTTTCTTTTCCTGTAAATTCTCTATTGCAAGTAAACTCTTTATCATCTTCAAATCCTGAAAATCCTCTAGCTTCACACCAATTGTAAAAGAACTCCCATTCAAGATCTCTAAGAAATGGTTTACCTGGTGTTTTAGTTTTAGAGTGCGCAGTTTTATTAAGAAGGATGGTCCAAAAGTTTACATAAAAGTAAAGATTACCTGGCATCCATACTCCACCTACCCAATAGCCTTCAATACATCGTTTCTTTTCTTCTCTCCAAAACAATAAGTATTCTTCGCTAGCTGGGTGAAATTGTGGAATTTCTTTAAGTAAAAAAGCTGCTTTATTAATAATCATATTAATCCTTTCTCGGATGCGGACTCTTCGGCCCCTCCTTTTGTAGAACCTTCGTTAGTTTCTTTATCCACGAGTTTAAGAAGACGTTCATAATCCTCAAACAATTTAACATTTGTTTTAAGTAATCCTTCGATAGTATCTGCGTTATCTTCATAAGTAAGTGTATCTAAATATAATGTTTTTTCATCCATCTTTTTATTCCACACCATAAGTTGCCTTTTAGCAGGGCTAACTAAAGATCTTTCATAATAAACCATCGCCTCTTTATATTTAGCCCAATCAAACTTTTCATCTTTAAGATGATCTTTAGCAATTATATCTTTTCGAGTGGGATAAGAAATATTGGAAAATTTAGAATCAGGGTCCACTAAAAGAGCAATAGCCCACATTATCTGTGAGCTTTTGCCTTTTGATTTGCTTTTATCTTCTTTATAGATAGAAGCAAACGGGAGGGGGACTTTTAATTGAGGATGTAATTTCCAGAAGTTTACATCTGTATCAAATCCTTCTAGTATCACTATACAGGAAAATTAGTTATAGAAGAAGCTCCATTTTGTTTTACAATACCTAAAACATCATACATGTTAATTTGGAAATACTCTGTTTCCTCTACCATAACCATAAATCCTTGGCCCTTTGGTATTACAGTATCTCCAACTTTTACATTTTTAACCTCTTGGCTAACTGCTACAACTTTAGCATGCCCATCTTTTTTCTCTCTCTCTTCTTTCAACATAGACTCAGATTTAATAATCCCGCTATCTGTTTCCTTCGCCACATTTGGCATTTCCACTACAATGTGGTTTCCTAAAGGTTCGTATTTAATCATAATTTACCATTTTTTAATTGGGCAGTTCGATTGCATTGATCTTGTTTTAGCAACCAACGGACACCCGCATTTTTTACATCTGTTATTAATATTGTGTTCGCATTGTCCGCATATAGAAGCTCTAGCTTTAGCAATTTTTTCTACATGCTCATTTGGAAATACAACGTTTTTCCAACCGTTAAATATCTCACTTATTTTAGCTCCTGGACTTCTATTGTCTTCTTCGTCCTCAGTTTTTATTTTTTTTGCCATTTTTATAATATTTAAATCTATTCTTTTTTACTGCAAACATTCCAAAATGTTTTACTCTTAAAGCTTTAAACTCTCCGTTTTCTATTGACTCTTTTAATAAACCAAATTGCGATTTAATAATAAGTTCAACTTTAAACTCACTTAACCCGTGTTTCTTAGAAAGTTTTTTAATTAACTTGTCCACTCTATTTTATAAGTTATTTCAATTCCTGTATCCTTAATATTATTTACAATATTAGGATTTAGTTTTTTTTCTATAATCATTTGCTTCTTACGAAGCATTGTAATATGATTATTAAAAGAAGCTTCAGACATTCCTATTGCTTTTCTAACCATCTTTCTAACAGGCGTAGAAAAAAGTAATTTATCAATATCCTTATTACTTTTGTTCTTGTACCAAATAGATAAAAAATTAGAGAGCACTTCAATTTCTTTATCTTTAAGTTTTAATACAGGATTAAGAATTTGTAAGTAAGCTTTAAAAGATTGTGCTATATCTGCTTTGATTGGTATTATCATGCGTCAAATATAATAAAATTAATTATAATTTAACATATCTATAATTTCTTTTCTATAATCTGCACACTTTATAAGTCGATAGGTGTCATTCTTTTCGTTAAACCAAACTATAAAACAATCTCTTATTTCAAGAGATGTTTCTAATTCTATAATATATTTATATAAGGAGAGTTGTAAAGAGTATGTAGAAAATTCACACTCGTCTAGGTGGGATATAGGATCAAGCATAGAATTTTTATACTTGCTTGTGTAGTTCATTCTTTTGTTCGTTTTCCAATCAAATATAACCAACCCTTTAAGAGTAGTTGAATAGTAGAGCTGGTCAACCATACCGCATATCCCAAGCCTGCTAGAGCCAACGCACAGCTCAGAGCGAATAGGTATAAGATTTTCTTTCGATTCTTCATAGAAATTTAAAAACTGGGATTCAATTGTGTTATACGCTTCCATATCCATATCGAAGTCATATATTGTATTAGGGAGAATCTTATTATTAATGTAATTTTCAGCGAATGCGTGAAACTTACTTCCTTTATTGCATGCACGTAAACTAATTGAATCCCATTTATCTAAAATGTCTTGCAGCTGTACATTTTCTTTTTGTGCAGATCTTGCTGCCCAAAAGTCTTTCTCAAACGGTTTTTTAAATTGCCCAATGAAGGTGGTTACAGATGTAGCTTTTTTACCCCCCACGGTATATGTATGCCCCTCCTCTGTAAACACAACATCATTGAACTTGTTTAATTCTGTAAATATATCAATCTTCACGTCCTTCTCCTTCACGATATTCATAAATCGGTTCTTCTTGTGTGGTAGAATCTATAATCCAAGAATCATATAAATGGTTTTTAGATTCATCACTTCTTTGCGCTTCTTTTTCTAATTGCTCCTTGTCTGTTGGCATAATATACACATTTAATCGTTAAAAGAAAAGTGGCCAAAAGAAAACCAAATTGAAACGCCACTAACTTTTCAATTGGGAAGGTCATTGCTGGTACAACCTTCAAACATCAGACGAGGAACGCTTATCTGTTCCAACAATCGTTTCTGATTGAAGTGCTAGTTCGGTAACCCAGGATGCAAACGTAATAAAAATTTTTTACATAAAAAAAGATCCCCCTTAAAAAAGAGGGATCCAAACCAAAACAATTGAAAAATCAATCGAGAAACACACGGGCCTAATATACAATTTTATTTTTAGAAAAAAAATTTTCTGCACAAATGATAGAGTATACCACCTATTATGGAGCACCCCTGCTATTTATTGGGGGGAAAGTCCCCCATGCAAACAATTCATTAACTTTAATTTCAAGAAAGATGAAATCAAAATCATTCACTGTTTACAACGCAACGATTACCGAAAAAGGAAATACTACTCTTACCCTAAAGGGTGGCGCGAAGCCTTTCATTTTTGGCGGAATTCAACAAACCTCTGCTAAAGGAGAGTTCTGTTGGATTTCCTTCACAGGTAATGTCCTTGACTCCTATCCTATTGGGAAAGAAATCAACGACTTACCTGAGTCGGCATTCGTTGACGAAGACACAGGCGAGCTTATCTTAGGATAAGTTCTCTGTCCCTTCGTAATAAACTCTCAACCTATTCGGTTGAGAGTTTTTTAAAATGTGATGGAAGGAGAGTTACGCTAACTTTGTGTGTAATGTTGCTTACGAGTTACTATGCACACATATTACCTTATAATCTACTAACACAATAATGCAGTGCATTATAATATATAGCTAAAACAAGCGGTTGTCATTGAGACTAGCCCTTGCACATTAGGTAGTTCTAATAAGGACACTCTTGTAAAAACATCAATAACCATCCTCAGGATACATCGGTTTAGAGTGTTAACCTAATGAATTCTAATAAGTACAACTTAATAAAAGCCGTGCAATTATGTTCCTAAAGAACTATATCGGTGAATGTTGTACTTATTTAATAATGCTGAGGAGCATCTCTAGAAGATAACACAACTATGTGTTACAGAAACATTGATGCCAAGGCAACACCTAAGCAAGTGTGATAAACTGCTATTTTATAGTAATCAACTAATTAATCAATTAATCAATCAATCAAGTTATGAAGATAACACACGAGCAAGTTCAAGAAGAAATTGTAACAATGTTACAAGAGTCTAAAGCAAAATTAAGAGGTAAAATACCTCAATCAGTTAATGATTTAACTGTACGCTTAAGAAAACCATCATGGTTCAATACTCATGGTGAGAGAATAAAGAATCCATATTGGAAGAAAGCTTATTCTCGTATTGCTAACAGTCGTAGACCTAAAGCAGTAGAGAAAGTAGTTGCACCACGTGAAGAGCGTGTGCACACTAATAATAATAGTATATCTATTACATTGCCAAGCAACATGTCTGCGACAGCATTGATAGATCTTATAGCTATTATCAGAAAATCAGGGGCTAAGTGTAGCCTCTGATTATAATATTAACAACACTTTATGGGTTCGAAACCATAAAGGAGATTTAGTTCCTACAACGATTTCGTTCCAACAAGGTCGGTAGGGATATAGTTGCAGTCGCGTGCAGATTTGCCTATGAATCTATAGGTAGACGAGTCCTTAGCGGGATAATTATATTAATAGACGTCTAAAAAACAAAACTAATTGTTTAGATAGGTATGATACTAGGTATTACAAGGCACATCATTGCCTTCACTTAGTCACGATGAGGCACGTAGATGCGTGTAAGCCAAGGTACAGTAATGTATGAGGTTAGCCTGCCAAGGCCGTGAGTCGATACCGAAAGGGCAGAAGGTGTGACAACCAGTGGTAGTCTATTTAGGGGTAGTTCCCTGCTAAATCGCGTTGTTATTATATGGAAGTGTATTGGGTACCTAAATATAAATTATAGAGGTATACATGTTGACGAGAGAAATCTTACGCTGCAGGTGAGCAGGAAATTAACATAGTGGTTCGATCCCACTGCTTTCACTAATATTACAGCAAGCTATTGATTTAGCTCTAATGTACAAGGAAGACAAACATCAAACAAAAACTTCCTATCATCACAAAGGTGTATAGGTGCGCAAAGATATGTGGGTTTGTGGATACTGTAATATTTCACTTAGTAATCAATCAATTAATCAATCAAACAACAAACAATTATGGTAGCACTATGCTTATTATTGTCCTTCGGGACTATCGGAATGATGTCTTTATTATTCTTTGAATCAAGAGACAACAAAAGATTAAACAATGTACTGAATGACTACAGAGATCGTAGATATTCAGATCAAATGGTTCTTGACAAGATGGAAGAACTAATTCAGTCTCAACGTGAACATTATCGTGAGACAGTAAATGATTATAAATCTATTATCATGAAAATGACAGATAAAATAAGTAATCCTGTAGAAAAGCTTAAATCACAAGCTGCTGCAGCTAAACCTTCAATAGATCTGAAAGATTTTTCTAAAAGAATAGATAAACAATTTAACAATCTAAAGGACATGATGAGTCCTTCAGAACAAGATGTAACGAGTTAATTGTTTGCTCAATCCTGAGTCATGATATAAAACTGACTCTAACTTTAACACAACAAACCTTTATATATTAATTAATTTAAATCAATCAACAAAATGAACACAGTTCAAACAAACACAATCGTAACTAGCGATGCAAGAATCGTTAAAATTCAACCAACTCGTAATCCAAATTACGTACAATTAGTTACTCGTTCTGAAAGAAAGAAAGAGAACACAACATCACGTAGTTTTGATGCGCAAGTATTTTCTGCAGGTAATGTAGGAGAAAACATTGAAAGGTTAATAGCATATACTACAGTACATGTTGACTTTTTAGAAGCTTATGGCATTGAGCATGACCCAGTTAGTGGTGAAATACTAAATGATGATGGTTATGTAACAATGAAAGGGTTAGAAAGAATTACAGACAATGACTTATTACCTGAAGTTTTACCTGAGTGTAAAATATGGGTACATGAGACATTTGAAGCTCGTAAATCTAAAGATGGGTCTTGGACACAGAATCCAAAGATTAATCCAAGTAATCAAGCAGTTCTATGTAATCAAGGTAAACCAATTTATCTTAATCGTGAATTAACTTTTGATATGACAAAAGAAGATGTTTATATTTCGCATGATGGTACTTCACCAAATGCTGTAACATCTGATGTTTCATCACAGTTTGGAGATTTAGATGCTTAATGGATAGAGAAGCAACAATAATAGATATGGGGAACAATACGTTCTTCGTATCTATTATTCACAGTGTTGGGATTATACAATTCGTAGATGAGAGCACTGGGAAAACAGTTGTTATTCCTAATGTTTTACGTAGAGAGATAGAAGCGTACGAAAATGGTACATCAGTTGATGATGCATTTCCAACAATGACATCTCTTAACAAAAAAGCATTAGAAATCAGAATGAACGGAATAGATAACATAACTTTAAATTAAACTAAAAATGGCAACAATAACTTTAGTACTAGCAATTATAGCTAACATAATAGCAGTATTTACATTATTAATGAATATGTCTACAGAAAAGACATTAACTCATTTAGAAGATGATTTAAGAGATTGTGCTACACGCACAAGATATAACACAATTAACTTAGATACATTTAAAAATGAAGTTAGTTCACCTAAACCTAAAACTAAAAGAGGTAGGCCAAAGAAAAATGCTCCTAAGCCCCATAATTTAAATGGAAAGCAATAAAGAGTTTATAACTCGTATAGTTGTATTAATTAACGAGTTACCAGAAGATAAGAGGCGTGATTATCACACGCTTCTTTCTTTTCTTGACTTTCAGTTAAAAGGTAGAGATAATTTGTTTGTTGAGGATTTAATTAATAAACTTGCCATCCATATAACATTAAAAGTAGATTTTTATGGACAACCAAAAATTAAAAAGAACGTCATCAAAGCGATTGAAGACCACTGTGCAGCAAGTCAGTATTCTTTCAAGATTCCTGACTATAACAGAGAGCAATTGCAACAAAAGATGGGCAAGCAGAAAGATAAATACAATTTTAAAGATATTAAATAAAGATCTCAATGATAAAA
>Ga0209337_1002591_pt1 | contig 13009 bp, 18 predicted proteins | sample LinPmetageLP53_FD_184044 | JGI IMG/M metagenome (GOLD analysis project Ga0209337, IMG submission 184044) | Marine viral communities from the Pacific Ocean - LP-53 (SPAdes) (version 2) | ecosystem: Environmental > Aquatic > Marine > Oceanic | place: Pacific Ocean | collected 2010-02-08 | reverse complement strand
TCCATTTAGCCCTTTACTTAGGAGTTAAAAAAATCACAACATTAGGATGGGATGTAGGAGATGTTAGTAAATTTAAGGGAGATAAATACGAAGATGTTTGGCAGGACCATTTCTACGAAGATACATCAGACAAAATGGCATACGCCCCTACCCCAATGAATTTCCACGAAGTAAACACAGTAGTAAATTCTACAGAATATTTAAATAAATGGTTATTATCTAAAGGTGTAGAATTAAATATTATATCAGATATAAACCCATCACACAAATCAATACCAAGAATAGAATTATGAGCAAAATAACACACTGTATATCATCATTTAATAATTTAAATTATTTAAAACTAGCAGTTAAATCTGTTAGAGAAAATAGCTATTTTAAAGATTCCCCTCTAATCATCCATGCTGAAAATTGCCAAGATGGAACAGATGAGTGGTTAGAAGAAAATTCTAAAAAATGGGATTTTAAGTATTATATTGAAAAAAACGAAATCCCTAGAGGTATAGGGGGTGGAATGAATTTTTGTGCTAAAAAAGTAAAAACAGAATTTATAAACTTCTTACACGCTGATTTTTATGTAGCTAAAGATTGGGATAAGCACTTACTTGAAAAGTTTAATAAATATCCTAATGAAAAAATGATGGTATTTAGTCATAGAGTTCAACCTAATATTTTTAAAGAAGAAAGCCGATCAGGTACTTTAATTGTACCAATGGATGAATTTGGGGAATATCACCATAATTTTAATGATAAATACTTCTTAGATTGGGCTAGTGAATTCTCAAAGATGAATGACTTTGAAATTAGAAAAAGTGAAGGGGTTTCAGGATTAATCAGAAAAGAAGATTGGGATTACATAGGAGGTAATGACGATAGATTTGCCCCGGCTTATTGGGAGGATGCAGATTTATTTATTCGAATGATAAATGAAGGATTTAAATTTGTATTAACTTCTAAATCAGTTGTTTTCCATTTTGCCTCAAGAGCTAGTAGATTCCCTGATGATAATTTAACTGCTAGACCTACTAATTTAGCAGAAATTGAACAAAGAAGCACCCAAAGATTTGCAGAAAAGTACGGTAGATTACCTGAAAGGGATGAGCATGATTTTTATATCCCACTACAAATAGTAGATGGAACCCCTAATAGAATTAACCAATAATAAAATATGAAACACAATTCAAAAATAATAGTATGTGGTTGGTGGTTTGATAAATTTGATAATAAAGAAAACCAAACAGATTTTATAGACCAACTAAAATATATCAATGACAGTAATGAAAATATTGAAGTATTTTGGGCGTGTCATAAAGAACCTATAGATTTAATAAAAGATAATTTTAAATGGAAATTATATGAAAATGTAGGACTAGAATGGGGAGTATACAATAAGGCATTTAACGATTTAGAATTTGAAGATGATGATTTTGTATTCTGTATACAGGATGATATGGTAATAAAAGATTGGGGATTTATTGAAGTATGTCAGAAACATCTAGTAAATGATGAAATTAAAATTATAGGTAACGGATTTAATTACCCATACGATATGAACCCATTAGAAGAAGCTAGATTAAGTTATTGGTTGAAGACTAATGACAGATGGGTAGATTATGTAAGACCTGAAAATCAACATATGTTTAAAGAAAAGGTTCAATGTTTAAGTATTCGTGGTAGTTTTTTAGCAACCCGATGGAAACATATAAAACTAATAAATGGATTTGAATATGTTAATGCGCCTTTAAGTAATGGAATAAAAGAGGATGGCACTGAATTTGTACTAATAGACCCTTTTGGTAATACCTCCCTTTACCTAAATGCCTATAAATTCTCAAAATATTTTGGCCGTGAATCATTCAAATGGCTTTCTAACACTTATAGAAAGTCAAAATGGATGACAGAATGTGGGAGAGGAAATGTAGATTTACCCCAGGATGCTGAAACTGCACCCTTTAATATACCCCAAGAATTTTTAATAGATGGATATGAATATGAAGAAGATAAACGTACTTAAACCTAAATTCAGAACAAAAGAAATCCTCTCTGAAATAGAAGAATGCTTAGATAGAGGATGGACTGGAATGGGATATAAAACTGAGTTATTTGAAGAAGCATGGAAAGATTATACAAATTTACCTAATGCACACTTTATCTCCTCAAATACAGTAGGATTACACTTAGCCCTTAATATTTTTAAAAAGAAATATAATTGGACAGATGGAGACGAGATTATAACCACTCCTTTAACTTTTATCTCAACGAATCACGCTATAAAGTATGAGAATTTAACTCCTGTATTTGCTGATGTTGATGAATATCTTTGTATTGATATTGAAGATTTTAAAAAGAAAATTACCCCTAAAACCAAAGCCCTAATATATGTTGGTATAGGAGGAAATTGTGGGGATTTACAATCTATTAAATATATTTGTGAAAAACATAATATTAAATTAATATTAGATGCTGCTCATATGGCCGGTACTTCAATAATTAAAAATCACCATGGCGTTGCTTTTACTGACGAACATGTTGGTCAACATGCAGATGTTACTGTATTTAGTTTTCAAGCAGTAAAAAACCTCCCAACAGCTGATAGTGGAATGATTTGCTTTAAGGATTCTGAAGATGATAAAAAGGCTAGAAAATTAACTTGGCTAGGAATTGATAAAGACACTTTTAATAGAAGCAGTAAGGGGAGTTATAAATGGAAGTATAATGTAGATGAGTTAGGGTTTAAATACCATGGTAATTCTATTATGGCTTCTATTGGTTTAGTTCAATTAAAATATCTTGAAGAAGATAATAATAGAAGACGAGAAATTACTACTTTATATGATGAAAAACTTAAAGACCTAAAAGGAATAAAAATAATAAAAGATAATCCTAATATATATAAATCTTCTAGACACTTATACCAAATACGAATCCTAGAAAAGGATAGAGACTCAATAATGAATAAATTTTACGAAAAAAATATATTCCCGGGAGTACATTACATAGATAATACAGAGTATGATTTATATAAAGAATATAATGGTAATTGTCCTAATGCTAGCCAATATTCTAAAGAATTAATAACTCTACCGATACATTTGGATATATCAAATGAGGATATTACATATATTACTAATACATTAAAATCTATTATAAATGAATAAAGTAGCACTAATCACGGGAGTTAATGGAATGGATGGTAGTCATTTAGCTGATTTTCTATTAGATAAAAAATACACTGTATATGGAGTAGAGAGAAGATCTTCATCTAAAAACAGAACTAATACTAAACACTTAGAAGGCAAAATAACATTCTTACAGGGGGATTTAACAGACCAAAATTCCCTACTCAGATGTTTAAAAGAAAGCAATCCCACAGAAATATATAATCTAGCAGCTCAATCATTTGTAGGAGAAAGTTGGAACACTCCCGAGCACACTTCAGAAGTTACTGGATTAGGGGTTTTAAGAATGCTTGAAGCCGTAAGGGAATTTAATCCTAAAATTAAATTTTACCAGGCGAGTTCATCTGAAATGTTTGGAAGAATGGTAGAAAACCCAGCAAAGGAAACTACACCATTTTATCCAAGAAGTCCTTATGGGGTATCAAAACTATATGGTCATTGGATTACAAAAAATTATAGGGAGTCATATAATATGTTTGCTTGTAGTGGGATATTATTTAACCATGAAAGTGAAAAAAGAGGCATTGAGTTTGTAACTAGAAAAATATCCGATGGAGTAGCTCGAATAAAGTTAGGATTATCCGACCATATTACTTTAGGCAATCTGGATGCTGAGCGCGATTGGGGTTATGCACCCGACTATGTAGAAGCTATGTGGCTAATGTTGCAACAAGATACTCCTGATGATTATGTTATAGCTACTGGAGAAAAACATTCAATTAGAGATTTTTTAGACATTGCTTTTAAATGCATAGGAATAAATAATTGGGATTCATATATTAAACAAGATCCTCGTTTTATGAGACCTGCTGAAGTAGATGTTTTAAGAGGAGATTATACTAAAGCTAAAACTCAATTAGGTTGGGAACCCAAAACACCCTTTAATAAATTAGTAAAAAAAATGGTCTTAAACGATATCAATTTATTATCACAATGGATAAAATAACATTTTGTATACCAACCAAATCAAATTTAAGATACCTTAAAACGTGCATACCTTCAATCCGTAAAAATGCATATAGAAGTGACCATGAAATTATTATATTTGTTGATTCAGATGAAGATGGAACTATTGAATGGTTAGAAGAAGTAAAAGACGAATATAATATACAATATTATGTAAACCCTAAACTAGGGGATGAATTATATGGTATTGGTATGGCTTATGATTTTTGTATAGATAAATCAACTACAGATATCTTTATGATATTTCATGCTGATATGATTTTAGGTAAGGATGCTGACTTTAAAGCCTATAAACATCTAAAAGAAAAAACAGTAGTTTGTGCAACTAGAATTGAACCTCCCCTTCATCCTAATAATGGTGAAAAGGTACTTGAGGACTTTGGGATGTACCCAGAAGAATTTAAAGAAAAAGAATTCAATCAATATATCAAAGAAAGAATTGAACAATTTAGCGAAGTACCAACCACAGAGGGTATATTCGCCCCATGGATGATGTATAAAAAAGAATATACAGAAATTTTAGGTGGGCATGATCCAATTCTCCATTCTTGTAGAGAAGACTCAGACATATTTAATAGAATGTTATTAACTGGATTTACATTTATTCAAACTTGGGAAGGTTTTGTATATCATTTTACAGGTAGAGGAGCTGGCAGTTTTGATGGTGATTCTAAACGCCATAAAAAGTGGCAAGAGGATATGAATAAATCAACTAAAGAATTTATTCGCAAATGGGGTCAAAACGTTAATCACACACCCTTAATGAAACCAATTACCTTTCCTAAATATAATATTGGATTTATAATTAAGAATTGTGACAGCCCTCAATTTTTATCCACTTTAGAACCGTGGTGCGATACAGTATACATGGATGAATGGGCAGTCAGACACGAATCTCTATATCAAGAAAACCATAAAACATCATATGATTTAGATGATAAGATTAGAAATATAAGCAATTACGATCAAGAAAAAGAAAATAATATCTTAGTTGAAATTGATGGAAGTAACTTTACTCAACAAGATTTTCAGCTTATCCAACAATTATCTGCTATAATTGAAGGTAGTGGAGAAATAGGTGAATTTACATTAAGTAATTTAAAAATTACTATTAATAGCCTTGATTCTTATGAAAATGATTTAATAAAAATATGAGAAAAATAGCAGTTATAACACCCGTATCCCATTTAGATGGTATAGTAGAATTACTTTCAACTAAGGGACAAGTATTTTACTTAGAAATGGGTACTAAAGATCAAGTTAAAGATTTATTATCATCTACCCCCATAGACACTATAGTTTGCAATCCTAATCAACAAACATATAAAATAGACAAAGAATTATTAGAAAATACCCAAGTTAATACTATTAATTCTTGCTCTACAGGTTTAAATCATATTGATTTAGATTATTGTAGAGAAAATAATATTGAAATTCAATGCCATAAAAATGATTATAAATTAATAAACCAATTACCTTCTACATCAGAATTAGCATTTGGTCTTATGCTTTCTTTACTTAGAAATATTCCTGAGTGTAATAACCATGTTTCAAGATATAATTGGGATTATACTCAATTTATGGGAAGACAAGTAAAAGACTTAAAAGTAGGGATTATTGGGTGGGGTAGGTTAGGAAAAATGATGGAAAAATATTGTAAGGCGTTTGGTGCTAAAACATTCATTTATGATCCCTATATAGACATAATTAAAGATATAAAAGGGGGACATAAAGTTTATATCCCCCAAACTCCCCTAGAAAAAATGTTTAAAGAATGTGACGTTATTTCACTTCATGTCCACGTAACAGATGAAACTAAATATATAATTTCTAAGGATTTACTTGGATTAGTACAAAAAGATTTGTATATTATAAACACCTCCCGTGGGGAAATAGTAAATGAATTAGATATGGTAGATGCTCTAAATAATGGAAAACTAACAGGATATGGAACAGATGTTATTGAAAATGAATTTGATGATTTAACTAAATCTCCTATTATTAAAGCTATGAATGAAGGACAAAACATAATAATTACTCCCCATATTGGAGGAATGACTATTGAAGGTCAAACTAAAGCATATAAATGGTCAATAAATAAATTATAAATAAAAAATGGAAAAAGTATTAGTAATTATACCAGCAAAAGCAGATTCGACTCGATTTATTGGTAAAAATAAACAAATTATACAAGATAAAACCTTAGTAGAACATGCTATAGAATACGCACAAAAAAGCACTCATAATGTTAGAATTGTAGTATCTACAGAAGATAAAGAAACTAAACAAATAGCTTTAAATAAAAAAGTAGAAGTCATACATAGAGAACCTGAATTCATGGGTGATAGAGAAGTTATGGATGTGTATGTAGATGTATATGAAAAATTAAATAATTTAGATGTAGATTTTGTTATTGGTCTCCAACCAGATAATCCTGATAGGAGTATTAGTTTAGACGAAGGTTTAAAATATTTTATAGATTTAAAATATGATGATTTAGTCACTGTAAGTTCAGATGGGTCTCGAAATGGGGCTTTAAGAATTACTAAAGCTAGCCATATTGAATCTGGCTATGTTAGTAGAAGAGTAGGTACTATATTAGACAATTGTACCAATATTCATAGTAAACAAGATTTATTAAACGCAGAAAAAAATATAAATGAACGAGTACATTAAATCATTAAAAGAAGCAGGTAAATTAAATATTTCAATTGATAAAAGTAAAATCTTTAATTGGGAATATACTAAAATAGCAGGACCATGTTCTGTAGAGGGGCCAGAAATAGTAGATATTGCTGAAAAAATAAAATCGTTAGGAGCAAATGCCTTTAGAGCGGGTGCTTATAAACCATGTACTTATCCTATTTTAAAAGAAACTAATGGTTGGAAAGAGGGGTTACGTGAAGAAGGATTAGATTTATTAAGGCAAGTAAAAGAAGAAACTAATATGCCCATTGTAACTGAAGTTATGGACCCACGTATGATAAGTAAGGTGGGAGAAATAGCGGATGTCTTTCAGATTGGAACTAGAAATTTTCAAAACTATACCTTATTAGATGAATTAGGAAAAACTAATAAACCTATACTTTTAAAAAGAGGTACTTGGGGCACTATAGATGAAATCTTGGGTGCATGTGAGCGTATTTTAGTAGGGGGCAATGATAACATAGCTATTTGTTTACGTGGAGTAGTAGGTATGCCTAATTATAGACATGTTTTTCCTACTATAAGGTGGGCCCCAGATTTAATGATGATTCCTGCATTAAAAGAATTAACTAATATTCCTGTTATTTATGACCCTAGCCATTCCACTGGCTACAGAAATTTTGTTAAACCTATTTCGAGAGCAGCATTAGCCGCGGGTGCAGATGGTTTAATTATAGAATGTCATCCTAAACCTGATGAATCAATTAGTGATCCAGCACAAGCAATTGATTACAACACATTAAATGAAATATTCAATGGATAAAGTTAGTGTTATAATTAGAAATAAAAACGAAGCCGAACATATAGGGTTAGCTATACAATCAGTACTAGATCACCTAGGCCCAAAAACTGAAATATTAATTATAGATGATAACTCAACAGATGATTCATTAGAAGTAGTTGCCTTATTTGATCGTTCAAATATTAAAGTAACTAAAATAAATGGCCGTTATTCCCCTGGTAAATCACTAAATCAAGGTGCCCAACTAGCTAGCAACGATATTATATTAATTTTATCTGCTCATTCCCAAATCACTAAATTAGACCTAGAATATATAAAACAAAATTTAGGTAATCATAAAGCAATATTTGGGAAACAAATCCCTATCTACAGAGGTAAAAAAATAACACCTAGATATATCTGGAGCCACTTTATAGATAATGAAACTAAAAACATGTTTTCTGGTATAGAAAATAGACAGTTTTTACATAATGCTTTTTGCTTCTACGACAGAAAATTTTTACTAGAACACCCCTTCAATGAAAAATTAATAGGTAAAGAAGATAGGCATTGGGCTATAGATATGGTACAAAATGGATATAACTATCTCTATACTCCCCAAATGAAAGCCAATCACTATTGGACTAACAATGGTGCTACATGGAAAGGACTTGGTTAAAATTAAAAACATGAAAATACAAAATAAAACTTTTACCCCTAATCACATTAATAAATGTCACCAGATTAAAACACAAGCTATTGAGGAGTTTGGTTTAAATCCTGTTAATAATATTTGTTTAATAATAAAAAAGTTAGAAGAAACTATAAATTTAGAAGGAAGTTATGTTGAATGTGGGACATTTAAAGGAAATACTCTTATCCCAGCTGTCCTATCTAATAATAATCCTAATAGACATTTTTATGGTATAGATTCATTTAAAGGATTTCCTATTAAGGAACACCACCCTAAAGATTTACCCCCCTATTTTAGTAAATTATTTTCCGATAAAGAAATAACCGAAGAACACTATAATAAGGCTAAAACGCGTACAAATGATCTTACAAGTTTAGACCATTTAGAAAGCGAATATTTTTTAGATGTAGATAAGGTTTTTATTAATTGTGAACAATTTAATAATATTACCTTATTAAAAGGAACTTTTAATGAAGTAACCCCTAGCTTTAATAAAAAAATCTTAGTACTACACCTAGATGGAGATTTATATGAAAGTTATCTAACCTGCCTTAATAATTTATATGACAATGTAGTAAAAGGAGGGTGTATTATTTTTGATGAATATTATTCCCACAAATACCCAGGAGCTAGAGTAGCAGTTAATGAATTCTTTTCTAATAAACTTGACCAAGGCTATTTTGAAAAATACACTACAGCGGAGGGACATGAAAGGTGGTGTTTTAATAAGACAGTGTAATGAGTAAAGCAATTTTAATAGGAAACGGCCCATCAGCTCTTGAAAAACCACTAGGGTCTTTAATTGATTCAGACGAGTTTGATGTTGTTATCAGGTTTAATAGGTGGAATTTTGATTCTGATGGAACCCCTCATAATAAAGACACTTCAAAATATGTAGGAACTAAGTGTAATTATTGGATATTAAATGATATTCATTTAACCGAAACTAAAATAGCACTTACTAAAGGCTTTTTATATGATGCTGTGTTAATAGTAACCCCCAATTTTAAAGTTCCTCAGTTAACCCCTACTTTTAATTATGTTAAATCAAACCACCCTAATATTAAATTTATTCCTTCTGAATATGAAGATAATATTAACCAAATAGTTGATTTTAAACCTAAGTGGCCTTCAACGGGCGTAGTAGGGATTCATTTTGCTATTAATCATTTTGATGAAGTATATCTTCATGGATTTGATGCTTATAGTACTAAATATGATAATTTACACTATTTTGAAAATAAAGATGCTCCTATGGGGTTGAATAAATTTAAATATAAAAATACTGTTGACCATACACCCCAAAAAGATGAAGCTTATTTAGAGTATGTAGTCAAACACCATAATGTTAAATTTTTACAATGAAAAAAGTTATAGTAACAGGAGGGGCGGGATTTATAGGTTCTAATTTAGTAGACAAATTAATTGATATGGATGTAGAAGTACATATTATTGATAATTTATCAACAGGTTTTAAAAAAAATATTAATCCAAAAGCCCATTTCCATAAAATAGATATTTCTGAGTTAAACCCAGATAAACCTTGGAGTGAATTTAAAGACACTGATGTAATCTTTCATCTAGCAGCATTAGCTAGAGTACAACCTTCAATTGAAGATCCTATCCCTTTTGATAAAGTTAATATAGGGGGAACATTAAGAATGCTAAAATTAGCTCATAATTTAGGAGTAAAACGATTTGTATATAGTGCTAGCAGTTCTTGTTATGGAAATAATAAAAAATTCCCAACCCCCGAAACAGAAACAACCAATCCTTTATCTCCATATGGTTTACAAAAATATGTTGGAGAACAGTATTGTAAAATGTTTAGTGAAGTATATGGATTAGATACAGTATCACTAAGATATTTTAATGTATATGGTGAAAGAATGAGTTTAGAAGGAGCTTACAAATTAGCTATCCCTATTTTTGCTAACCAAATATTAGAAGGAAAGCCATTAACTATAAATAATGATGGTGAACAACGAAGAGATTTCACTTATGTGGGTGATGTTGTTAGTGCAAATATATTAGCAGCAACTAACCCTGAGGATTTAAAAGGAGAAGCATTTAATATAGGTAATGGGGATAACTATTCTGTAAATGAACTAGCAGATATGCTTGGGGGTAAAAAAAGTTATGGCAATAAAGTAATAGAGCCTCTTCAAACATTAGCAGATAATTCAAAAGCTGCATTAATATTAGATTGGAAACCCAGAGGTGATTTACCCTCTTGGATTAAAAAATATAAAAAGGTATTAGGAATATAAATATTTAAAGACTAATTTATATTTATAACAAATAACAACAATGAAAAAAACGGAATTACACGACATGGTTCATGAAACCCTTAACAGTTACCTAACTGAGGCAGAATTATCTACGGGAGATAATACATTTACTATTAAAGTAGATGTAAATAAAAACCCAACTAAAAAGGGTATTAAAATCCAATTAATACCTAAAGGTGAAACTATACTCAATGATCCTGATGAAAAGATCAGTGTCGGTGAAAAAGTTCAATCAGCAATGAATAGAGCCTTAGGACAATACGGACTACAAGTTAGTGTTGATGCTGATATAGCTCAGGCAACTGATAATCCTAATGTATTAGGTTATTATATCCCCCTATCCCAATTCAAAAATTTAATTACAAAAGCTCTTCAAGGAAAGTAACATAGAATTTTGGTTCCGGGGTTTTTTAACGTATATTTAACATATGAGAGTAATGAGAAAAAGACGAAGCATCCCAACAATACCCATCGACTTCCATAGTGATGGCCAACATAAAGAAAAATATAGAGGTATACTGTATGATAGTATTATGGAAGGGGTTGAGCAAAGCCTTCACAAAAACAAAGATAAATTCATAATGGCCCGGGTTAATGATGGGGATCATCTAAAAGATATAGAAATACTTAAGGATAGTTTTAAAACTAATCTAGAAACCATCTTACATTATTATGAAGAAAATGAGGAGTACGAAAAATGTTCACATACTTTAAACTTATTAAATAAAATATAATGGAATCCAGATCTAAATTTAAATTAATGACAAAAACATCCTTCCAAGGCGAGAGGGGGGAAATCATCAACACATGCGAAGCTTTTTCTATAACAGATGCAATCATAATCTTTTCTCAAATCAAACAGCTAAGACCTGATCAATTAGTAGAATTATTTAAAATCCACCAATACTAACTAAATGGCAGATGAACAACTAAAAAAAGACCTAAAAAACATCCTCAAAATCCGTGGTAATGTAACTAAGTCTCGCCCCGTAAAAGGCCAAATTAAAAAAGAATACTTCTGTAATTTTATAGAAAATTATAAATTTGCAAATGATAGAGCATTAATGCTTAAAACAGATTTTCAAGTTGACTTTGTTCATTTTGAAGAACCATTTGTACAATCCATTGAAGCCTTAATTAAATTACATTTTAATAAACACCAAAATCAACTTATAGAATGGTGGTTATATGAAAAGTGGAACCAACCTGATGGAGAAGTATTACAATTAAACAATACAGAAACAGAAGAGGAAATCCAATCAGATACTGCTGAACAACTCTGGAATTTGCTACAAACATTGAAATGAATAAAATACTCCTTACAAAGGATGAAGTTTTAAGGGCCCATAAATACACTAAGAGCAATAGAGCAGCTGCTCGTTATTTAGGCATATCATACAACGTATACAAACGTTATGCTAAAACCTTTGTTGATAATGAAACGGGCAAAACACTATTTGATAAACATCTAAATCGTCAAGGTAAAGGCATTAAAAAACACTTAGGGGGGTATGGGAAAAGTAAAAAATACCACCAACACCCACTTGAAGATGTACTTGAAGGTAGAGTAGATGTTTCTAACTACACTGTTGATATACTTAAAACGCGTTTAATTCAAGAAGGATTCCTTATGGAGCAATGTAATTGTTGTAGTTTTGAAGAGCGACGTGTAGTAGATTATAAAGTACCACTTGTACTTAATTTTAAAGACAAAAATAAGAAAAATTGGAAGCGAGATAATTTAGAATTTCTTTGCTACAATTGCTACTTCTTAAACGTAGGAAATATTTGGAGTGACAATCAACTTAAGCAAATGGAAGATTACGAAGTAAATGAAAATACATTTAATAAGGATGATGAGCCAATGTGGGATTTAGACAATAACCACATCGAACATCTTAAAGAATTAGGATTATGGGATGAAGTAGAGGATGGAGACGAATTTATTGATAGAGCATGAAACATTTAATACTAGTATTAGGATTAGCAATACTACCAACAAAACAAAAAAACTTACAACCACTCCCCACACTACCCCCTCCATATATACACACTACTATAGCACAACCGACACTCTATACAAATCAAGTTAAAACGCTGGTAGATGCGCTTATCTTGGTGGAATCTAGTGGAAATCCACGCGCTTATAACAAAAAAGAACGCGCCTGTGGGTGCCTGCAAATCCGCCCAATAATGCTGCGGGAAGTAAATCGTATTTTGCGTAAGCAAAAGGTAGATCGAAGATTTACACTCGAGGACCGTTGGAATTGTGGTCTATCGGAGGAAATGTTTTATATTTGGGTAAATTATCACCACCTAAATTCAAGCGATGAAAAAATTGCTAGAAATTGGAATGGTGGGCCAAGAGGATTTAAAAAGAAACAAACCCAGGATTATTGGGCTAAAGTTAAAAAGTTATGGGAAAAATGAAAGAAAAGTTTATTGATGAGAT
>Ga0209337_1002587_pt1 | contig 13018 bp, 24 predicted proteins | sample LinPmetageLP53_FD_184044 | JGI IMG/M metagenome (GOLD analysis project Ga0209337, IMG submission 184044) | Marine viral communities from the Pacific Ocean - LP-53 (SPAdes) (version 2) | ecosystem: Environmental > Aquatic > Marine > Oceanic | place: Pacific Ocean | collected 2010-02-08 | reverse complement strand
TCCTCATAAAGACACCCCGGCTAGTGTTGGGGGTTTAGGGTACCCCCCACAAATAATATTAACTATCCTAATCAAAATACTTTTAATTATGATACACACAGAATCAACAGTACTCTCCAAGTCTGGAGCGTACATCATCAACAAGACACAGTCTGTTGACGAGAAGAACAAGAGCATTAATCAGAGCGATACATTCATCGTGACAAAAGATTTGTCAGATGATGTTGTCAAGGACATCATTGATAATCCAGACAAATGGACTATCAAGTCGTAAAGATAAGGGGAGTAATCCCCTTTCTTTTCTTTTATATAGGTGGGGATTGGCAACGATGTTGTTGACGATTCAGTGGGTGGGGTGGTAAACTACACAGATTATATGTACGATATTAGTCTAACTAATAGGTTGACATAACTTGAAGGTATGACTTCGTCTGTGTGTGTACCACATCACATTCACCACATTATCCCACAATCTAACACTATATCAAATCAACACTATAAGATAGTATAACATTAACATTAACTAAACACAAATAAAATGATTAAACTAATTAAGATGATTAACCTTTATGGCTTTTGGAGAGTTATGAAGAATCCTGAGTATTATCATAGAAAATATGATGGTGATTCAACTAAAGGATATGAGATAAGATACCATAATAAAAATAACAGATAAAACATCATGACTGAACAAGAATTAATAAAAAGAATAACTAATCTTAAACAAGAGTTAAAAGAAACAAGAGATATTTTATATAAACTAAAGCAATCTAAAAAGAAACCAAAGTTTGAACTATCTCCAACACAAATAGAAGTCCTAGAAGGTAAAGGATATAAAATCAATTAAAACATTAAACAAATGAAAGATGAACTAGAATTAGATCCAAAGATATTAGTAAAGAATTTAGAAATAACTAAGTTGACACAACAAATTGATCAATTAAGATCAGAGAATGTTAATTTAAAAGAAACATTGGCTAGACAAAAAGAAATGATAGAATTAAAGAATAAAAACAAATGAGAAAATACATTAAAATAGAATTTGCACCATTCATAGGAGTAGGCATTGCAACACAATGTCATAGTATAGACGGTAAACAGCTTTTATTATTTGTACCATTTATAACAATTGAACTAACTTTTAGGAAAAAGAAAAGAGATTTTCCTATTATGTAAAATATAATAAATAAACTTAACTAAATACTAACTTAATCAAATTACTTATGAAAGAAATCAAGATTATTTACGGTTGTGATGACAAAGGTGCTCATGACTGTAATAAAGAAGATATAACATCTTCTAAAATTAACACCTTTACAAACAAAATGGATGCTATACATTTTATAGCTGAATGTACAGTATGTACACACAATGTAAAAGATGTGCATCCAGAACTATTTTATTGGGAGAATCCTAATGATGAAACAGAATACACTAATAAAGAATTAGAAGAGTATAGAATTAACAACAATTATTAATTAAACACAATTTAAAAAATGTCAAATCAATTAAACAGTGGTGATTTAAGTTCACTACAAGTGGGAGAAACTTTATTAACTCAAGCTAGAAAAGTATCAAATGGTAAAATTCAATTAGAATTTGCTGAGAAAGTAACAGCTAAAGACAGACCTTTATCTGCATTAACAGTATTAAATGCTAGTGATGTAAGATTTAGTTCGGGAGCAAGAAGAGGATGGGCAACAGCAGAAATAGCAGATGCATCAGAAGTATTTGATGTAAACTTTGGAGATGATGGAGATTGGGTGTTGGGAGAAACAGCATCAGGTAAATCTGCAGAATTTTTACAATTAAATATATTAAATCCAGAGTTTAATAACCTAAGATTTAGAGTAAGAGTAGTTGAATCAACAGAACCAACTGCATCTCAACAAAAATATGCTGATGAATTAGGAGTAGATGTAACTGACACACAAGCTAAGAGAGCTGGAAAAGGTGGAGATCATATTTTACATCAAGGTAATCATATCTTTATGAATTCATATGTAGATTTATTACCTTTAAATGATAATCCACAACATATATTCTTGAAGTCAGACACAACAAATTCAACTCTTACAGCCAATACAGGTGTAAAAGCTGATGAAGTAGAAATAATGATGTAAGTAATTAATAAACATCTATAATAAAAAGTCGTATATTGTTTGTTCAATGTACTTCTTTTTGTTATATTTGCACATTAATTATTTGTACAGTTATAAAAGAAATGTTTATACAGAATGTAATTGCCTGATAACCATGACTTTAATCAAAAACCAGTCAGACAAGACTTTAAAATCAGTATTTTGATGAGTAAGAATAGAGGACTATATTAATTTATAGTCCTTTATTTTTCTCAATTAACAAGAGAAAACAAGACAAGTATTAATTAAAACAAAAACAATGGGACAAATGAAATGGATTTATAGTATGATTATGGATGGATCCTATCAACGATTCAAACAATTATACATTAAATGTGTCTTAACAGACAGAACTAGCTTTAATTTTAATGAGCAAACTTATGTTAAATCATTTGCTAAAAGCGTAGTTAAATATGTAGACGAGAACAAATTAGTAGAAAAGCACGAAGGACAATTATGTGCAGGCTATGAAAAAATATTGTAATTATGATATATTTTATTAGTAACACACAAAGTATTAGCTCTAGCTTTAAATCTGCTACAATAGAGGATGTAGTAGAGTATTGTAAAGATAAAGAAGTATTAGGAGTTGATACAGAAACAGAAGGATTTGATTTTACATCTAAAAAAATGATAATGTTTCAAATTGGTGATGCTAATAATCAATATATTATAGATACAAGATTTATTAGTATTGAACCTCTTCGAGATATAATGGAGAGTACAGAAATTATAAAGATCTTTCATAATGCGAAGTTTGACTATAAATTCATCAAGAAATGGAGTGATATTACCTGTGAAGGTATTTATGACACATTTCTTGTTGAATTAGTCATTAGCTGTGGTAAATCATTAGGATATGGATTAAAAGATTTATGTAAACGATATTTAAATGTAGAATTAAATAAAGAAGTTAGAAATCAATTTATTGGATTATCTGGTCAACCTTATAGAGATGATCAAATTGTATATGGTGCAAAAGATGTAGAATACTTATGTAAAATAAAAGAATTACAATTACCAACTATACAACAGTATAATTTAGAAAATGTTGTAGCTCTAGAAAATGAAGTAGTCAAATCATTTGCAGATATGGAATACAATGGATTAGATTTAAATGTTGAATTATGGAGTAATTTAGAAAGTATAAATACAGATAAAGCAAATCTTTTATTAATTAATCTAGATTTAATGTTAGAAGAAGATTATAGATTAAATAAATTTGTAGCTAAATATATACAATCTGATATGTTTACAAGTATAGAAGATATAAGAAAAGTTAATGTTAAATGGACATCACCTAAGCAAGTCCTTGAAGTATTTCAAGTTCTTATACCTAAACTTGACAATGTAAACGGTAAAGCTATGTATAAATATAGATTTAAATTTGATATTATAAATACTTATGTTCAATATAAAGAGGCAATGAAGTTATGTACATCGTATGGTGATACATTTCTTAAAAACCTTAAAGGAGACAATAGGATTCATACAAATTTTCACCAAATTTTAGATACAGGTAGAGTTAGCTCTTCCAAGCCTAATATGCAACAAATACCTGCAGATAATATCTATAGGAATTGCTTTACTGCACCCAAAGGCTGGAGCTTTGTAAGTGCTGATTACTCCAGTCAAGAGTTAAATGTAATTGCCTTTGGATCTAAAGACCCTGTGTGGTTGAAGGCTTTAGAAGAAGGACAGGACTTACACTCTACTTGTGCTGAATTAGTATATGGTGACCAATGGTTAAATAATGGCGAGGATGATTGTGCTTTTTTTCGTAGTAGGGAAAAGTGCAGTTGTCCAAACCATAAAAAATTTAGAACAAATGTTAAAACTATTAATTTTGGCCTGGCTTATGGTATGGGTCCTAATAAACTTGCGGACACTCTTAATATTTCTATTGACGATGCTAAATTACTTATTGAAAAATATTTTGAAGCTTTTCCATCAATTAAAGGATTTCTTGAGAAGCTAGGTAACTTTGGTAAAAAGTATGGTTATATTAAAACATTTCCTCCTTATAATAGGAAGAGATGGTTTACTAACTGGTATCCTAGAATATGGGATAACAAGTCATCAACTATGGAACTTGGGAGTATTGAACGAGCTAGTAAGAACACACCTATTCAAGGAGCTAGTGCAGACATGACTAAGAAAGCTTTGGTATTAATGCGTAATCATATAGCTGGGAGCAGTGCGCCAGTTAAACTAGTAATGACAGTACATGATCAGATAGATACTATATGTAAAAATGAGTATTTAGATGAATGGACTGTAGTTATGAAGAAAATAATGGAAGACGCAGCGTTAGAGATAGTAACCAACGGCTTATTAAAAGCTGAAGTCACAGTAAACAATTGTTGGACTAAATAATAATTAAATAATATGAGTAAGGAGAGAGCGAAAAAAATAATAGCTAACTTAAATATAACTATTTCAAAAATGACTACAAGTGATGGTATTCATTCAGATAATGCTATGTTTAAAAAGCCAAGAGCAAAGCGCTCTGAGCTTATTAAAATAAAAAATAACTTAATTAAAAAATATAAATTATGACAGAATTATTTGCAATCATATGTTGGGTGGGATTAGGAATAGCAATAGGAATGTATATTTCAAGTCAAATAGAAGACTATATCGATAAAAACATTAAAAAATGAGACCAAATAGAAATAATAAAGATGCACAATTGATCAGTTTTATAGCATGGATAGGTATATTTATTATAATAGGAATAATATTACTTACATCTTAACTGGTACTCAGAATAATAATTAATTAAAAAAAATAACTATGGAAGTATATGGATTTTTGACATTAATACAAATATGTATATGTATTATAATAGGCCTACTTTTTGGGTCTATGCTTATGTTTTATTGGAACTATAGAGAAATTAAAAATCAAACTAATTATATACATGATTTAGAACAAACTTTAAATGATAATAAGATATGGATAAACAACTAGTAAGAGCTTTTGTTCAAGAATGTAAAGAAGAGCAAGAGTGGAAAGAAAGATGTAAAGCTAACTTTATAGATTTTAATAACTATTTCAAATATAGCGGTAGAGTTGAGCCTAACCAAATATTAATTAGTCATTGGAAATATAATCACAATTTTAAATCTGGAAATCAATTACATGAACAATTTATAAAAAAACAAGAATATGAAAAAAATAAGAAAAACACAAGTAAACTCTCTAAAGGCCCTGACTCCTACAATTGGGATGAAACAACAAACAGTGTATGGAGCGATTAAAACTACTGTGCCAGCTACAAATAGAATGATAGCTAAAGCTTTAGGGTGGGATATAAACAGAGTAACAGGAAGAGTAACAGAGCTAGTTAATAAAGGTATGGTTGTAACTAATGGTACTCATAAAGATAAACAAACTAATAGAACAGTAACTTTATGGAAAGTAGTGTGAATAATATAAATAAAATACGAGATGAAGAGCAAAAGAAAGCCCTTAACCGTTGGGCTAATTCTAAGTTTAACGGCAGTATTATTGCTGGTACCGGGTTTGGTAAATCAAGATGTGCAATTTTTGCATGTGATTATGTTTTGGATCGTGTGGATTCTGGTAAGGCGTTAATTTTAGTTCCCACGATTCAATTACAAAATCAATTTGTTGATGAATTTCATAAATGGGATTTAGGATATTGCTTAGATAACGTTGAAATTCTTTGTTACCAAAGCGCATATAAACTTAAAGATAATCATTATGATATAGTAGTATGTGATGAAGTACATTTAGGATTAAGCTTAGAGTATCGTAAATTCTTTACTAACAATACATATGATAAATTATTATGTATGACTGCTACATTACCTGAAGAGGAAGAATATAAACAGTTATTATCTTTATTAGCCCCAACAGTATATACTATTACACTAGATGAATGTGTAGCTTTAGGAATAGTTGCTCCTTATAAAATTTATTGCATGCCTGTATCATTAACAGATGCTGAGAAAAAAGAGTATAAAAATGTAAATAATCAATTTGTTTATTACAAATATCAGCTTGGAGAGTTTGACGCCTTTGATGAAGCAAAGAGATTAATAGGAGACAATAATGCACATCCACAAGACAGAAAAGCAGCAGCTGGATTTTATAAAGCTATGAGAGAGCGCAAAAAGATTGTAGATTTTGCAAAGAATAAAATAACAGCTTTTCAGGTACTTATATCTAATAATATAGATAAAAGAATTTTAGGTTTTAGTGGAGCTAACGATTTTACAGATAAACTAGTAGACTCTGTAACTCCTTTAGCTATGGCATATCATTCTAAAAAGTCTAAAAAATATAAAGAAACTGCTTTAGAATCATTTAGAGATGGTAGTATAAATATTTTATGTTCTACTAAAGCCCTCAATCAAGGTTTAGATATACCTGATGCTAATATGGGTATTATATGTGGGATTACAAGTAAATCCTTATCAATGATACAAAGAGTTGGAAGATTACTTAGGTTTCAAGAAGGTAAAGTTGGGGAAATATATATATTATATGTTGAAAATTCTCAAGAAGAAAAATGGTTAAAGAATGCTGTAAAATCTTTAAATAACGTAAATTGGTTAACTTAAAATATATAAAATATGAATATAGAAATAGATTTAGAATTATTAAAAACAACAAACTTAACACCTAACGAATTCATAGGACTATACTTAACGCTTAGAAAAGGATACTCTTATTTAGATGAGCTGACATTAGATATTGACTGGAAAAATTTAGAAGAAAAAGAATATGTACAAACAGCATTAGGCACAAAAATTGTTACAGATAAGTTTAAGAAATTGTTTTCAAATAATTTTGATATTCTATTTGAAGAGTTAATATCTGTATATCCTAGTAAAGTTGAAACTTCTACTGGTGTAAGAGTTCTACACGCCATTGATCCAAAAGCTAAATCTAATTTAAAAGCAAGGAATAAATATAAGAAAACTGTTGGTAATAAACTACATGTACATAATAGAATAATGAAACTATTAAAAGTACAATTGAAAATACAAGAAGATAACTTGGCGTATTTACAGAACTTAGAAACTTGGATTAATAACCATACTTGGGAAAAGTATGAAAACATAAATGAAAATGACACAGGAAAAACTGCCAAAAGAATTACACGATCCCTTTAAAGATAGCGGATTTAAAAGTATAAACAAAGCTATTAGTGCATCGTTACATCAGGTGCAAGATGGTATAAAAGGGGTAAGACGCGTATTTCCTACTAAATGGGCTAGGCTAAATAGAAATTTACTTGGAGGATTACAACCAGGTAAAATGTATGTTATAGCTGGTCGCCCAGGTGTAGGTAAATCAGCATTTAGCAATCAACTTATATTTGATTTATTAGATAATAATAGAGGTAAAAATTTACTAATATTATACTGGAGTTTTGAAATGCCTGGACATCAGCAAATCATGCGAGCCGGGGCTAAAGGCACAGGTAAAGAGGTAAGTGAACTGTTATCTGTAGAGCAGAAATTAAGCCGAGAATCATATGAGAAATTTAAGGCGGAAGTACTTAAATACGCTCATTATCCTATTTATTTTAATAATATCCCTAGAGATATGGAATTTATTAAAAATGCTAATGTTGATATAACTAACAAAAAGCCTGACCATACAATTGTTAATGTATTTGATCACTCTAGACTTATATTAAGTGATAAAGAGCATGAATTACAAAAACTTAATGATGTATCTAAAGGATGTATGTGGTTGCAAGCTAAAATGGGAACTATAAATATCTTAATATCTCAGCTTAATCGTAATATAGAGCAAGAGCACCGTGCAAAAGCTCAGTATCAACCGTTGCTAACAGATTTATTTGGTGGTGATAGTATTGGACAGGACGCGCATGTAGTAATGATGCTACAAAGACCTCATGATTTATATGGTCTTACAGATATATATTGTGGGGAAGATCCTGTTAAGTTATTAGCTGTACATGTAGAGAAGAATCGTGACGGTCTGTTAGGTATGATACCATATGAAGCAGAGATGTCAACATTTACAATTAACGAAAGAAAGAAATAATGGGAAGACAAAATAGAAAATTAATAGAAAATTTAAAAAAGTATGAAGAAAAGAAAGCTAAACAGCAAGAATCCAAAGTATCAGGATCAGACTCAAGATCAAGAGAAAATAATAAAAAAAAGAATATTAATGTGTACAGCTCCAAATAATGTAAAAGTTTATGGAGTATGGTATAAAGACTAAAACTATGATAGAACTACCAAAAACAAAGGTAAAGGCAAGCCGTAAATCGCCTAAGAATATGATAATATATGGGGCTCCTAAAATAGGTAAGACTACAGTATTATCTCAATTAGATAATTGTTTAATTATTGACTTAGAAAATGGTTCAGATATGTTAGATGCTTTAAAAATTAAAGTAAATAGCCTAAAAGAACTTGAAGAAGTTGGTAGAATGATTATTAAAAAAGGACACCCATATAAATATGTAGCCATTGATACTATTTCTAAATTAGAAGAATGGTGCGAAGCATTAGGTAAAGAAATTTATATGAAAACTCCTATGGGTAAAAACTTTGACCAAAAGAACCCTGGTATGTCAATACTATCATTGCCTAATGGCGCTGGCTACTTATACTTAAGAATGGCCTATAAAAAATGGATAGACAGATTGAATTTACTAGCGGATCATATAATCTTAGTTGGGCACCTAAAAGATAAGATGCTTGAGAAGAAGGGTAAGGAGGTTGCTGTTAAAGACCTTGATTTAACTGGTAAGATTAAGCAGATTACTTGTGCTAACGCAGATGCTGTTGGTTATATATATAGAGAAGGAGATGAAACTATGGTTTCTTTTGATTCTCTTGATGATATTGTAGCGGGTAGTAGATGTGAACACTTAAAGGGACAGACCATGCCTATGAATTGGTCAGAAATATTTATAGATTAATTAAACAAAAATGATTAAAATGAGAACAAACGTAGAGCCAGGCGAAACGCCTGAGAAAATTACTGTTTCTATGATCGACCAAGATCTTAAAGACGGAGTAAGTAAGTCAGAAATGGCAATTAAATATGGTATTAAACCATGGGAAGTAGATGAGATGTTTAAGCATCCTTTTCTTAAAGGTAGAAGACCAAGTAGAAAAAAAGCTTTATCTTTTACTTTTGTAGATGATACTGATACACCTGAAATTACAGGTATACCACAAGGAGATACTATGTCAGATACAGATGATGAAGACTTTGTAGATCCTAATCAAGTCACTTTAGATCAAGCTATAGATGAAGCTATTGAAAATGTTGAAGAAGCTAAAAATCAAATGCAGCAAACTCAAGAAGCTATTGTAGAAATGCTGAGTCCTACTGAATTTGAGACTCCAGAAGAAACTTTACTAGAGGAAGTACATAAAACAGAAGAAGAACTAGAAGAAGATGATGATACATTCGAATTATAATTAACAATAAAAACAATAAAGATGATAAAAAGTAATGCAAGTACAGAAGAAGTAGTAGGGGGAATAAAAACATTCTCAGGTTTAACAAATGTTAAAGTTACAGCAGTAAATCCAACAATGGCTGAATTACATGCTTTAGATATTAATGTTAAACAAGAGCCTAACTATACAATTGAGTTTAGTGGTGAGGCTTATAATAAAATAGTATTATGGGTAGCTAATGAAGATGGTAATTTTAAATTAGAAATACTAATGCAAAATAAACCTAAAGTATCTCAGAATGGCAAGAATCAATGGATGAATGCAATTGGTCAATCTACATGGTCCGAAGGAGCCCCATCGTATGAGTGGTGGAAGAAAGAAGGAGAGCGTAAAGCTTTCACAGGTGAGGAAACTCTTATTAACTTTGTTAAAGCATATGCTAATGTAGCGTCAGGAGATGAAGTTTATTTTGACACTATGACAGCTATTGCTAATGGAGATTTAACTGAGCTTAAAGCTTTAGTAGAAAGTTTAAAAACAAATGAAGTAAGAGTTCTTATTGGGGTTAAAGATGATAAATACCAACAAGTATATACTAAATATTTTGGTAGAGTAAAACCTCAACGTGATGATCTATTTATTAAAGCGCTTAATGATGACTATGGTTCATTTAATGCTGACTTTAATGCAGATCTTAAATGGGGAACTCACACAGCTACAGCAACCTTAGTTAGTCCAGATACAATTTCTGAAGATGACGATTGGACAATGCCTGATGAGCCTCAAAATGGTATTACTACAAAAACTGAAGAAGTGCCATTCTAATGGCTATAGCTAGTAGAAATAGCGAAGATCATTTACATACAGATGTCATACTTGGTAAGATAACCGAGTATGACATTTTTATGTATTATTGTCCCAGTTTTAAAAAATTAGGTAAACAATTTAATAGTGATCTTCGTGAAGACAGGTCGCCAACTGTTTCTATAATTCCATATAATGGTAAATTATTATATAAAGATTTTGGACATTCAGATCATACATTCGACTGTTTTAACTATGTTAGGTTTAAATTTAATTGTAATTTTATTGATGCTTTAAGAATTATTGATTGCGATTTTAATTTGAAATTAAGTTCTAACAAAAAAGAAGTTCAATTTACTATGGGTTGTATGGCTTATAGACAAAAAAATACTCCTAACTTTACCAAGCAAGAAATAATTATTAAAAAGAAAAAAAGACTTTGGAATAAAAAAGATGCAAAGTTTTGGCAAAAATATTTGGTAAGTAAAAAAATACTTAATACTTTTGCCGTGGAACCAATAAGTCATTTTTGGGTTAATAACAACAGATTTACGTGTAAATCAATTGCTTATGCCTTTAAATTTAAAAATCGATATAAAATCTATTCTCCTTATGAAGAAAAAAATAAGTGGTTAAGCAATACAAGAAAAACAGATGTACAAGGCTATAACCAACTCCCAAATAAAGGTGAGCGACTTATCATTACTTCTTCTCTTAAAGATGTTATGTGTTTACATGCTGCAGGCTATCATTCGATTGCTATGCAGAGTGAAATGCAAATGCCTGATGAGAAATTAATAAATGAGCTAAAAAAAAGATTCAATAAAATAGACATTTTATATGATAATGATTTTGACAAAACAAATAATCCAGGTCAAACAATGGCCAAGAAACTTTGTGATTTATATGGCTTCAAAAATATCTGCATACCTAGCGAATTCAAATCTAAGGATCCTTCTGATTTGGTTAACAAGGTAGGTAGTTTTAATGAACTTAAAAATATATTAAATGACAAGAGATGAAATTATTGAAAAATTTAGAACAAGAAAAGGATTTTTAAAAAAAGGAGCAGATTGGTTAGCGAATAAATGGGATATAGATGTAGCTATTATAAGAGATTGTAAAAAAATAGTAACATCTGAAGAGTGGGTACAAGATAGAATGAATAATGATAATGGGCATGAGCTCAGTGAAAGTCAAGCATTTTCAAAACACTTATTAGATAATGGATTAACCATGGCAGATGTAAAGTCTGTTAAATTCTGGCAAAACTTTCAAGGAGAACAGAGATATAGTATAGTAACACATAACCAGTGGCATGAACAGCCCCAAGTTAAAGATGAACTATTAAATTATATTAAAAGTCATTCTCATAAAGTAAAGAAAATTGCTTATAAGAAGTCTAAAGACCCTATTTGTTATGAGATTTCTTTACCAGATATTCATTACGGTAAAATAACAGATGACGATAACAATGCTATAGAAGAGCAGTATATGAAAGCTATTGTAGATCTTCATAAGAAAGCCGACGGAGTAGAAATAGACAGATTCCTATTACCAGTAGGTAATGATGGTCTTAACTCAGAAGGTTTCTCAAGAGCTACAACTAAAGGCACACCTCAACAAGATCATATGTTATGGAGGCAGTCTTTTAGAGGTTATTGGCACTTAGTTATGAAAGCAATTGATTACTTAGCACAGTTTGCACCAGTGGATGTAGTAGTCGTGCAAGGTAACCATGATTTTGAGCGTATGTTTTATGTGGGTGAAGTATTAGATGCTATGTATCATAAGAATAAGAATGTAAACATAGATAATAGTTTAGACACACGTAAATATTATGAATACGGTACTAATATGATCATGTTTACACACGGTGATAAAGAAAAATCTCAAGAGTTACCTTTATTAATTGCTACAGAACAACCAGAAATGTGGAGTAGGTGTAGAGTTAGGGAGGTACATTGTGGACATAAGCATAAAGAAATGCTCAATGAATACATGGGAACTAAAGTTAGATTTATCCCATCAATATGTGGTAATGATGCTTGGCATAAAACTCAAGGATATGTTGGAACATTAAGATGTGGTCAAGCATTTATCTGGAATAAAAATAGAGGACTGGAAGGGTACCTTCAAACTAATGTTATGAACTATGAGTTGGAAGGGACGAAGTAAAGTTAAGAATGCTAAGAAGTCATCTTATGATGGACATGACTTTCAATCTAATCTAGAGTTATATTGCTATAAACAGTTAGAAGAAGCTGAAATCTTAGTAGAGTATGAAGCTTATACTTTTACAATATTTGAGGCATTATTATATCCTCAAGCATGTTATGAAGGAACAGCTAAAAAACTGTACAATAAAGGGAGTAAAATTAGACCGATTACTTATACTCCTGATTTTGTAGATCCAAAAGGGAAATGGATTATTGAAACTAAAGGCTATGCAAATGAGTCTTTCCCATTAAGATGGAAACTATTCAAGAAACATCTTAAAGATAACAACTTACCATATGTGCTTTTTATGCCAAGAAATAAGAAGCAAGTAGATGAAGTTGTAGATCTTATCAAACAATTATAGGTTAGGGGATAACAGAGGCCACGCGCGCAGTAGGACGAAACCCCTTTCCTTTTTTATCA
>Ga0209337_1002586_pt1 | contig 13019 bp, 20 predicted proteins | sample LinPmetageLP53_FD_184044 | JGI IMG/M metagenome (GOLD analysis project Ga0209337, IMG submission 184044) | Marine viral communities from the Pacific Ocean - LP-53 (SPAdes) (version 2) | ecosystem: Environmental > Aquatic > Marine > Oceanic | place: Pacific Ocean | collected 2010-02-08 | reverse complement strand
CCTTAGTAGTTTTCCTTTATATTATAGTAATACACCTTCTATTGCTAAGCACCAAATAGATGCTGGCATTAGATTAGAACGAGCTGGTGGAGTAAGTTTGATATTAATACGTAGAGAAGAGTTTAGAAACAAGAAAGTTTATGCTATCTCAGCCCAACAAGCGAAAGACTTATATAGGAACAAGGACAATAAGAAATCAATCAAATGGAGTTGGTTCGATGAGAACGCCTACATCGTTGACCGATTAAAGGCACCTCTAAGATGGAACCTACATAAGCTCTATGAACAAGTAATATGAAAAAAAGAGTAACTAAAGAACCTTACGAAGGATATAAACTACCTGCCTCTTCTGAAAAGGGTGGACAATTTGTAGACTTCCTTCAAGCATATAAAGAAGCACCAACTAAGGTGCCTGTCAAAAGGATAATTAAAAAGAAACGATGACGTGTCCCCGTTGTAGAAGATGGAACTGTCCGTGCCACAAGGCTAAACAATGACACAACCAACATACTACAAAGCACTGTGGCATAATTGCAACATGTGCAAAATACATTACATGAGTGACGAGCCTCATCTCAGAGCCTATCTCTGTAATGATTGTTGGAAAAAAGTTCCTCACTTTATAGTGAAGAAACAAACAGAAAAGAAAATAAAAAAGAAAGAGGAATGGGAAGTCCTAGATTATTTGCTATATGTATGGGCTTGTCTCATACTTATATCATTTACAGTAGGATACATGATATTAAAATGACAAAAGAAGTAATGGATAAATGTTCAACAACATTCGCCTGTTGCACTAAAGCCTTTCCAGCTGAGGTGCGAAAAGATGTATATAGTTTATATGGATTTATAAGACATGTAGATAATATAGTCGACGGAGATGAGTTAGTAGGCGACCTTAAGAGGTTAGCTTATAACTTTGCTTATGTTAATAAAAAGTATGACATGCCTAAAGAATGGAAGCAGGACTTCTATGACTCTATGAGAATGGATGCACAAAAAGTTCATCACAATGATGAGTCTATGCTGAGGTATTGTAGAGGTTCAGCTGAGGTTATTGGCCTCATGATGGCTAAGATATTAGATGCACCTGAATCAGCTTATCCTTATGCAGAACATTTAGGTAGAGCTTATCAGATTATTAACTTTGTTAGAGATTACGATGAAGATATTGCTAAAGGATATCATTATATAGGACCTGAGCACGATAAATACTTAGATATGTTTGAAGCGTCACTGTATTTTGGTGAACTCGGATTAAAATATCTACCTCGGAAAGTTAGAAAACCAATACGATATGCTAATGAAATGTATCGTTGGTGTGCAAAGAAACTTAGGAAAGGTTACAAAAATCCTAAACCTAGTGGATTAGTAAGAGCTTGGATAAAATTTAAGGTGACACTATGGTAAGAACATTTACAGAATGCCCAGTTTGTTTCAGTCGAGCAATCTTTACTGATTACAATGGCAATGCGTATTGCACTAGATGTGCAGACAAGAAATAATGGATATAATTCCACTAGATATCCCTATACGGGACCAACTGAGAGTGTATGCTATACAGGTCTCAGTTTACATAACCATAACCTTTATATAGGTAGGTGGTTTTGTTAGATTAAAGTGATTAAAATGAATAGAACTCAACAAATCAACAGTCTGATGGATGCTGTAAAGCATTACCAAAAGACAGGAAAGCACAAACAGGTTAGTATTAGATACAACCCTGAAAACAGAACACAATTTGACTTTGCTTCATGGAAGCACAGTTCAGATAGTGATTCAGTAAGGAAAATCTTACCAGAAGATATTAGAATGTCTGAAGCAGGTAAGTTCTACGTAGTAGGAAAAGACAACAGATACAATTTAAAGCAGTATGCTTCTCAGTTCAAACAACACGCTAGAGCATATAGATTAGATAGATTGGTAGTGGAATAAACATGAATGAGATGTTAGAAGGCTTTTTGAAAGCCGCCAAAGACGATACGCAAGGATTGAATGTAGCTAAACTAATGACCGACGAAGAACAATTACAGTGGGAAATATTAGTAAAAGCTATGGATTCTATAGACATTATGAAAATAGGTGTAGACCTTGAAAAGATATCTAAGACATATCAATTAGAAAAATGGCAAGAGATGTCAATTCTAGCTTACGTCAAGGTGTTAGAGATTATGGTAAAGACTGCTAAAGAAGCATCACCTGATTCTTTCCCACCGGAAGCTACCCCACCTACCCACGATAACTACACAGGAAGTATGTTCGGATGAGCGATAAAGATTTACATATATCATCAGACTTAGTAATGTTAATATCAGGATTCATATTTGGATTCGGATTTGGTATGATAGCAGGACACTATTTACTATGAATGAACGCTGGGCAGCCTTCGACCGTATATGGGCTAAGGGTAAAAATGGTAAGATGGTTCAACGCCTCAAAGCAAAATGTGTTATGAGAGGGTTAGAACCAACTGAGGAAAACTGTCGTGACTATTGGATGGGATACATTCGATTTTATACTGACGGTTGGACAGGGCAGGGTCATCATGTGAACCCACGAAAGAACAAAATACTCATGAAACAACTAAAAAGGAATCAAAACAATGACAATAGAAGAAGACAGAAAGGCGGAAGAAAACCATCACACAAGATGGGCAGAAGAAATCCGTCAAAGAAACGCTAGATATAGCGAAGAAAGTAATTGGTTTCCATTTGTTCAGAATGTGGAGGATGTCTTAGCTCGAATAGATAAGATGTCACAACGGTTTGATGATTTGGAAAACAAAATAGCAGAGACAACAGGCATGATAAAAAACTTAAGAAAAATACTAATAAAATTAGAGGTTATAGATGACAGATTCATCTTCTAACGACCCAGTAATGGCAGAACTAGCTGGAGACTTAATCTCAGCTAAGATGGATGCAAATAAGATGACACATCTTTTACGCATCGGGACATTTCAGATGGAGGTAGCACCTAATGAACAAATAGATGTTAGGGCTTTCTTTAATGAAACGATAGATAAACTAATAGCAGCTTATGGAGATAAGTTATTAGAAATAGATATCAAAACCGCAGCCATGCAAAGCGGTACAATGCATGGATAATGAATGGAGGAAATAAATAATGGCAGAAAAAACTAGCTTAGAACTCGCAGCCGGATTGTTCCGGAACACAGACAAAAACGGAAACATCTACTACTCAGGAAAACATGAGGGTGGAGATGAATACGTTATGTTCAGAAACACCTACTGGAAAGAAGGTAGCAACAAACCCTACTTCAGATTAATGAAGAGGACAGACAGCGCACCAGCTCCAGCAATGGAGGACTGAATATGTATGGAAGAGATGCAGAACGCATGATGGATATGTGGATGGACTTACTATCACAGATAGAACAAGTTCCCTCAGGTCGTCATGCACTCTCTACATTAAGTAAGAAGGATGTCTCAGTTAATGAAGAGAATGGAACCATAACTATAACCGCTGAACTAGCAGGGTTAGATAAGGAACAAGTTGATGTGGAAGTAAGTAGTAGGTCTGTAAGTATTGCAGCCAACTCAGATAGAAAGAACTTCAGATGGGAAGAAACATTCAAGTATGAGTTAGACCCCGAATCAACAAAGGCTACAATGGTCAATGGTATACTCGATTTATCAATAGAAAAAAAAGAGAAGACATCAGCTAAGAAAATAGAAATTGAATGAGTGACAACGACTGGATAAAATCGCCCCGTAGCTCAAGAGTGTGGTTACTAGACTCAATGACAGCACTGGGGCAGTTCGCCTTTATAGCACCTATACATAGAGTTAAACATTGGAACCCTACCACAAAAAAGCGCAACAAATGTTGGGCTAAGGAAAGTGAATGTGTATTCTGTAAGAATGGAACACCGAAGATTAATGAATTTACTTACGGTATATACATAAATGAAATGAAAGAAGTGAAACATTTAACTCTAACTATAGCATCTCACACTGAGTGTCAAAGGATATTCTCTCAACTTATCGAAGAGGGTATTAACCCAACCGACTTAGTTTTTGAATTTGAGAAAGGTAAGGTAACAACTACATTTGGTAGAGAAACTAATGGATATATAATGACACAAACCGAGAATGAAATGTTTGTAGCCGAGAAGTTTAGACCTAGTCTAACCGACAGCGAAGAACAAAAGTATAGATGGGTTATTCCCGAAGAGATAGCAGAGTTCTTAAAAAATAAGAACGGACAACCAATCACAATGATAGACTTGTTCTTGCTACTTAAGGAAAGGTTCCCAGCTATAGAAGATAAAGAACTAAAGAAGTATTCAGTTAAGTTGTGTGAACATAATGTTCTTAACTTAGTAAATGCAAGAGAGATATGGATATGAAAAGATTTGAAATACACGATTTGTTGAGGTATTTCCACAATGCAAAGAAGAAAGATGGTACGTTGTTTCCTATTTTAGGTGAAGATGCATTAGCATTAACAACGAGCCTATCCTATCTACTTTCAGATACTAACTTTTGTATCAAAGCATATAGTGGGACAGGTAAAACTGTATTGATGGAAGCCATAGGTAATCTATTACCTCAAGACTATATATACACAGTAGAGCATATGTCAGAGACTGCTATATGGTACGATGAAGTTGCTATAAATAAAGCAAGGTTTGTGGCTATACCTGAAGCACAAAAAATACCTGAGGGTGTAATGGAAATTATTAAAACATGGGCTGACGGTAGAACTGCAACAAGAAAGAGAACTGATATAACTATCAAAGCTTCAGTGACTCAATGGTTACATCCAAAATATGTTCTTATGGCTGTTGCTGTTGAGAATGATAAGGGTTCAGCTATGTTTGATGCTGAGTTAGAAAGAAGGTGTATGATAATGCATACTAACCCGACAGTCAAACAGACAGAGTTAGTATTGAAACACAAACTCATGCATTCAGCACTACCTAAAACAACTATGTCATCAATGGATGATAGTGAAATAGATGCACTTAAGGAACATATTATAGATGCTATAAGAGAAAGAGACGATGATGATGCTACTGATTTAAAAAATCCATGCGCACCATTCTTGTTTGATGCAATACCATCAGCATTCCCAGTTTCTCGGTCTAAGGTTCAATACTTACTTAGATTAATCAATGCAATAGCTAGATTCTATCCTAATGAGATAACTAAAGTTGAGAAAGATGGTACCAGTTACGGGTTGGTTTCACCTAAACATAATTGGTTAGGACTTAGAATATATTTAAACTCATTTGTAGAGGAATGTCTACATATGCCTAGTCATGGGACAGACATACTAAAGCTTTTCCCTGAGACAAGGTTAGATAAGTTTGGGTTTGCAGATAGTGACACTGTTAAAATGTCAGAAGGTGAAATGAAAAAGGCTGCAAAAGCAGCAGGGTTACCGTTTACTAAACTAAGACCTGTCATAGCAGGATTGATGATGACTGGTTTCTTAGAAGTAGAAGACGATGGTAAGAGGAAGCTTTATTTTAAGAGTCCTCTCATCAGCGAACCCGTAGCAAAAATAAATTGGAGTGATTTAATTGAAGAAACAAAAGAGTTTGTACGAGAGAACTGGTCTGAAGTATCTGATGAATACATTCGGAGCAATTGCAGCAGTATCAAAATTGTTGACCCGTTTACTGGGGACAATATTGAGTTGGGTGAGAGAGCAAAGACAGCGGTAGAAGTCAAGTCAGCAGACTATGATAAGGTATTCAAGACCGCAAAAGATGCAGAAATAAAAGACTATGAAACATTTTTATTAAACGCAGAGGGAGATTACGATGACGAAGAAGACAAAGCAGTCAGAGAACACTTTCAGAAGAAGTAGACTCCCTAAGCGAGATGAGATGTTTGCAGTAGTTATAGAAATGTCAGGGGGTTCCAGAATGAAAGCCCTCTGTGCAGACAATAAAACCCGCATGATTAGAATCGGTGGTAAACTGAAGAAAAGAATGTGGTGTAGAGAGAACGATTTAATTATCGTTAAACCATGGGTCATACAGAGTGATGCTAAAGCAGATTTAGTGTACAGGTATCTCCCAACTGAGAGAAAGAACATACTCTCAAAAGTACCAAAGGAGTTAAACATATGGTAAAAGGAATAGAAACAACATATACGGATTTTACCCGTAAAACAGCAAGATACCCTAAGAGAAGGGAAAAAGAATACCTAATGCTAGGCTTAATGAACGAAGCCGGTGAAGTAGGTGGAGCATATAAAAAAGAAATCAGAGACCACATAGATAATACAGACCTCATAATAGATGAAATGGGTGATGTACTATGGTATCTTACACGTCTTTGTGACGTATATGATATCAAAATATCAGAGTTAATGGTAAACAATATGGATAAGTTATTCAATAGAATGACACCTGAACAAGTACAGGCTTATCACGACGAGGAATAATGGCAGTAGATATAAAACGCTTAACGGTAAACACAGACGATGAGCGTAAGCAATGGGTAAAGTTGTTAGTAGACATTAAAGACTATCACTATGATATGGCAGATAGATTTGAGTCAACTATAACTGACACTGAAATGGACAAAGTAGTTCTCATACATAGGGCTTGGGCTAAAGCTATATTAGATGCTGTTGACCTTGTTGATATGTGGCAAATAAAAGAAGAAGATGAGATAAAGAGGGTAGATGGTTAAAGCCACACCTCATGACCCATCAGGTCCTCTATTAAGAAAAATTCTTAAAATACTAAAAGAAATAAAAGAGAAATTATGAAAGTACCGCTAATTGGAAGTATAAACAAACGCACAATAAACCTCAAAGATAATTCTTTGATGGTCAAGATGTATAGGAATGGTAAAGCAGAGGCAGTTAAGTCTCCGTACATGCCCTACTTCTATACTGAGGATGACAAAGGGGAGACTAAGAAGTTGGTAGGTTCCGACAGAACAGTCAACTTAATGAAACATGAATACACACCGGGTAGGGACCACGTTCCTACACACGCACTCTTTGATGGTGGAAGAGAGACTTTACTCGAAAGGTTATGCATAGAACACCCAAAGTTCTTTGACGATTACCCTAACGACGAAGAAGTTAAATGCCTTGTGTTTGATATTGAAACACACTCCCCCGACGGAACTTTTCCCTTTGGAGAGAAGTATCCTGTCGTAGCAATCGGCATTGTCTGTTCTACCGGAGAGCGCAAAGTGTTCCTATGGGACAACGAGAATCAAGATGATAAACAACTATTATGGGACTTCGCTAATTTTGTACAGGACTATGACCCTGATATTATTACGGGGTGGAATCTGGTGGGGTATGATATTCCGCAAATTCTACACAGAGTTCGGTATAATCATATAAACGAAACCCAATATAAAAAACATCTCAACCGAGATGGGTCTAGCTGGGGCTATGAAGACCCTAGAGACCAACGTGAACTTAAGATGGCAGCTGGCGGGAGAGTAATACTCGACCTTCTACGCTGGGCACGGTTGGACTATTCTTTGTCCGGCTTGCCACGCGGTCTTAAGCAGGTATCTCAAGCATTTGGGCTCAATCCAATTGAGCTCGACTTCGGTAGCAAAACCCTAATGGACTACTCGCTTGATGAAATCGAAGAATACGTACTATCTGATGTAGATTGCACGTTGTTCATGTATAACCACTACTTTCCACAAATACAGTACGTAGCTGAGACACTCAGTGTCCCCTTAGCAACCTATATAAACGCCCCCAGTAGCTACATCACGAAAATTCTACAGGGCAGGGCTTTATTTGAGCAGGGCATAGTAGCGCTTGATAGAAATAAAGAGCGACATACTGATATATTTAGATTTGATAAAGGTAATTATCAGGCTGCGCATATAAAACTATATAGACCCGGCTTTGAAGAAAAGAACTATAAACTTGATTTCAGTTCTTACTATCCCTCAGTTGCGATGGCTCTCAACTTAGGGCCTGATACGACTAGAATCGTAGGCTATGACGACTATACACCAGACATAGAGCTTAAGGATGGAATCCTCTATGTTCCTGATAACAAGGTGAACAAAAGACTCATGGTAAAAATAGATAGAAGTAAGAACAGTTGTCTGTATGATATGTGTTCTACATTTAAAGAGATGCGAAAACCTTATAAAGTTGGTAGCACTAAAGAGGACAAGAGTAAGTCCGACGCTCTTAAAATAATGGTGAATACATTCTATGGTGCAAACGCTAATCCTTATATTGCTTACGGCGACATGGCTGTGGGTATTACTATCACCGCGATGGCGCGGTTCCTCATTCTTTCAGCCGTCGATATCATCCGTGGCAGATATGGAGAAGATGCTGTGGTATATGTACATACAGATGGGATTAATACTAATGTGGATGTCGATGAACAATGGTTAACTAAAAGATTACGTAAATTATTAGAGTTTAAGCTTGATGGTCAGTGTGAATCTGTTCACATAGACATGGATAAAGATGAATATAATGAAGGTGTATGGATTCAGGTTGGTAATTATATATTGCGTAACTTGGATGGTAGTGTTACTAAGCATGGAAGCACATTTAAATCTAAGAGCCGCTCTAAATTCTATAATAAGGTGTTAGATAAATTGTCTGATGCTCGGTTAAATAACACCGTGACAAGTTCTTTTGTCGATAAGTTATATAACCTAGATGAATACATATTAGAAGACTTTATTATGCGTAGAAGCATGAATCGTGGGTATGACGAGTATAAATCGGATACTGATTTGACAATAACACTTTCAAACTTAGGTATTGAAATAGGAATAGACCCCTCAGTTGGTACTACTTACTTCTATGCTAAGACTAAAGAGGGCTATAAACTCAAAGAAACAATAAAATCTATAGAAGAAATAGATATAACTTATTACTGGGATACTATAAGTAACTTATTAACTAAGTTTAATCTTAAAGACATGGTAAAAAAGAAACCACCAATAACTCTTTTAGATAAAAGTCAACAGACTTTAGCGGAGTGGGTATGAGTATTTGGTATTATGCAAAAGTAAAGGACACTGATGGTCAGTGGCATTTTAAGACTGGAACAAGCAGAGACCAATTAACATTACAACGCAGGTTCAAAGATAAAAGAAACTATATGGATTTTGAATACATAGAGACATTACAATTTAGTAATGAAGATATTAAATTAGTAGAGAATTCTTTCAAAGACTTACAAGTAGGTAAGAAATGGGAACAGTATGGTATACCTAACCATTTTTATGGTAAGACAGAAGTTTTAAAACCAGAAGTTACCGATGAAGAGATAAGGAAAAGAATAAAAGAATTCAAGATACCAACCAAAACTACGTTAAAGGATTTCTAGGGATAACTTTATATACTAATGAAGTCGAAATATATAATAGGACAGCACGTTGCTGCTCCTAACCCTTCGGGGGAAGTGATTTAATGGATGAAAAAGAAAATAAACCGTTGTCGGCATTTTTGTCAGACGCAGAAGTCAAGGTGGTTTGGCGAGAAGAAGAAAGAACGAAAGTAGGAAGAGGAATGATAACGAATGATGATGATAATTTTGTCTATCTAACTGGTGAAAAAGGTACCGTTATTGTTAATAAGAAAGATATTATAGCTATAAAACAATAGAACAAGAGGTATAAATGGAATTTGCACAGAGTAATGAGCACACAGTAGGTCAGAACCTAGAACATTTGGAGTTTGATACTCCTAAAAAAGGTAAGTTAAGAATAATGCCAGTATCGGATAGCCCTTGGGCACCGACTGGTTTTGGTACTAACACTAAAAACATAGGATGTATTTTAAATAAAGAAGGGCACCACATAGGTTATGGTGGTTGTCAAAACCCAAAGCATGGTAAATGGGTAACTCCTTGGCCTTTAAGTCAAACTGAGACGGTAGCAGCATTTGAAAATCTACCTATTATGTTTCCCGGACAAGAAAAGTTTGGTGAAAAATCATTCCCACAATGGATAAAGGGTTTCAAACCAGATTTAGTACTGGCACATTTAGACTTTCAGATGTTTAAACATATGACTGATGCAAAACAACCAAGTCACATACAGATGCCACTCTATGATGATAAAGGTAAATTATTTAATAGAAAACAAAGACTTAAGATGGTTAACAAGGCATATAAAAGCATGGCTAATGGTCCACCATGGAAATTAGCTTGTGTTGTTCCTTATGATGGTGAACCCTCAATACCATCGTGGGGTCAACAATTAGAACAAGTAGATTATGGTGTAGCTATGTCTAGGTATGGTCAACAGGGATTAAAGAAAGATTTCAATTTTGATTCTACTTACATACCACATGGTGTAGACACCAACCTATTTAAACCTATTATGAAACCTAAGTATGGTGAAGGATATAAACCTAATGCGTTTGTTGTAGGGTGTGTTGCTAGAAATCAACATAGAAAAAACATACCCCGTCTTATTAAAGGTTACGCTCAGTTCGTACAGAAAAATAAACTAACTCCTAACGAAACTAGATTATTATTACATATGGACTGGAATGATACTATGGGATGGAAGTTTCCAGATTTTGCAGAACAATACGGTATAGAAGATTATCTATTACCACCACTTATGGGTACACTAGACGCAGGTCAGGCCATCGATGAAGTTGCTATGGCTAATTTATATAATTGTATGGATGTATTTGTACTACCTACAGCAGGTGAAGGATTTGGTATACCAAGTTTAGAAGCTATGTCATGTGGTGTTCCTATATGTTTAACAAATTATACTACTGGATATGAATTAATAGCGTGTGAAGACGCAGGTAAAGAAGAAGTACCAATGTATCCTTTAGGTGGACACCATAAAGATTCATCCCCTAATGGCCGAGACCATTTAGAAGAATCTGATATACATGATAGAGGTATATTAATACCATATAAAGATATGTGGTGGGACACTCCTAACAGAGCAGCACCACAACGAGCAATAGCTTCGGAAAATGCTATATGTGAAGCGCTAGACTATTACTTTGACAACCCAGATAAAAGAATAGCAGCAGGAAAAGCAGGCAGAGAACATGCCAAGAAATACTATAGTTGGAAAGTTATAGGTAAAAAATGGATTAACTGGGTAAACAAAATAAACGAGGAACTGAAATGAATTTAGTATTTGGAATGGATGGGATAATTTGTACCCCATGTAAAGACTACACTGAAGTAGAAAGAGCGCGCCCTTTGGCTAATGTCAGAGAATTTATGGTTTGGTTAAAAAAACAAGACCATAAAATAACAATATGGTGTAAGAGACCTAACTCATTAGATTGGGTTATGTCCACCAAAGAATGGTTGGTAGACAACCAAATACCATACGATAGAGTATTGTTTGAAAAACCTTACAACCCTGTCATGGTTAGTGAAACACCACCAAATGCTAAGTATTATAGTCATGATAATGATTTAAGTATTGTAGCAGGACTATTTGAGGATTATAAATCATGGGCCATCACGCAGGAATAGGTGGAGTAGGTCCTCTTGTCAAGGTTACTTGGTGGGATGCTGCACAACAAATAAAATTACATACAATTAATGCTAAACATCCTGAGATGCATTTGGCAGTTTGTGAAACTATAGGGGAAATTATAATAGATGACCCAAAGGTTTTAATACTAGTCCAGCACTGGTCAGATACCGATGGTATAGATATCCTTGCGATACCTAGAGATTGGTGCCAGACTATAGAGGTTTTAAAAGAATGTACTTCAGAGAATTCGGAATCCCCGCAAGAATAGCCAGATGTTATAACGTTGAACAACTAGAAAATAAAGTTGATGAGTTCAATGGTAAGAAGAACTGTTACACTAGTGTGTTTGTATTTGATGACACGCAGGACAGAACAGAAGGAAAAACCAACTATGACTCCTCAGTTTTAAATACTATATGGTTCGACTTTGATGACGCAAAGGATGTAAACAAATGCCTAAAAGACATAAGAAAATTTTTAAGACGGTACTGCAAGCCGAGAGAGATAATCCCAAGGATATATCTTACAGGGGGGAAGGGCTTTCAAATGAATATAGACCTATACTCCCACGTGGACTTGTTGGATACTATGAAAAGAGACATGTTAAGAAACTACTTGACATATATAAAAGAAACATATAAACTAAAAACACTAGACCAAGCATGTATTAACAATAGTGTGGCATGTTTAAGACGTATACCAAACACTCAATACATATCTAAGATTGAGGGAACTCCAACTGGAGTATGGTGCACACAGTTTAGTGTAGAAGATATAATGAAACTATCTATAGAAGAATTATATGCAATGGCTATGGATGGACCACGAACTGAGGAGTTCGAATCAACTAAGAGTAAAAAAGCTTTCAGAGATTTTGTAGAATTTATGTGTAATGAAAAAGACATAAAGCATAATGTATCTCTAAGCATAGCTAATCTCTTAGATAAGATAAACAATACAGCAATAAGCTCTACTAAGCACAGTAGCTCTATAGTGAATGACTATATAATGCCCTTAAGGGGGTGCATAACAGAGCTAATAGAGCGTAACATAGAGCGTGGACATAGCAGCCACGAAGAAAACAAAATAATTGGTATGGAGTTAATCAACGCAGGATACTCCAACCCTGACATTCACTTTGTATTTGAAAGTATCTATAACGAACCCGGTCGAGACTGGGGTTGGTATACTGAGAACCCAAGTAAAGCTGGACACATCATAAACAACATGAGAGAGAAAGCTTTAAATAGGTATTCAAAGGATAAGTTAATACAAATGAAAATATGTACAGACAAATGTAGCTGTGCATAGGAGTAAAGAAAAATGGCAACATTAAAAAGACTAGAGAAACGTATGAACGACGTAGAAGCATGGGTAAAAGATTTTGACAGAAGTCAAGGTCCTGCTCAAACAAGTGAAAATTTGAATTGGTTAGTTGGACAAACCAGACAACTGGGTGAAAGACTAACACAGACAGAGCAACAAGCTATGCAGATGCAAGAAGCATTGCAAAAGAATGCAGAGATTGTCAATACATTTGTGGAAGAACAAGAGTTA